>Ga0228620_1000559_pt1 | contig 19245 bp, 18 predicted proteins | sample 23DmetaG_FD_186030 | JGI IMG/M metagenome (GOLD analysis project Ga0228620, IMG submission 186030) | Seawater microbial communities from Monterey Bay, California, United States - 23D | ecosystem: Environmental > Aquatic > Marine > Coastal | place: USA: California | collected 2016-10-06 | reverse complement strand
ATGCCTAAATTTGGATAAAGATTGTTAATTTTTAACAAAATTAGCAATCTTTATCCAAATTATAAAAATTTTTTCTGAAAAATGAAAAAATAGACAAAATTAAATAGGAAAATCAGAGGTTCCTATAATGAAACCGATAAAGTTTATATTAATGGTGATCAAACTCTTAATGTATCGTCTGAGGATTATCATATCATTCATAGTTATAGATCTAACGACTCTTTTGGCGTATCTTTTCGATATCAATTAAGTTCACATTTTCTTAATAGACAATTTGATGGAAAAATTGCTGAAATTATTGCTTTTGATCGTGAATTAACAGTATCAGAAAGGGCACATGTTACTCATTATTTATCTAAGAAATGGGGATTAGAATCTATATCTGATAGTGATGATGATGGCACTAATGATAATGTTGATCCAACACCAGCTGGTAGTTAAAAAACCTTGGAAAAACTAAAAGATTAATTCTTAGTTTTTTTATGGATTTCTTAAATTTTACTATTACTTGATTTCTTGATAATTGTTGACTTATAAGTAATTAAAATTTACCATCGATGTTTCCCATATTTGTTAGGGATCATTTATAAAGATATTGAAGCACAAGAGCACGTAGCTCAGTTGGTAGAGCACCTGACTTTTAATCAGGTTGTCGTGGGTTCGATTCCCACCGTGCTCACCAATATCTATAAACTTAATTTACTTTAAAAATTAATGGAAATTAAAATAAATAGCAGAAGTGGTATTAATAGTGCTATTGCTCAATTTAAAAAAGAGACCAAGAAAAATGGTATTGTTATTGAAGCGAGGAATAGAATGTATCACGAAAATAATCGTCGCAGAACAAAAAGAAAAACGGAGGAGAGAATTAGAAGAAGAATGCAATCTAAAGCTCAATATTAGTACTAATTTGTTAGACATTGTATCTGGCAATGTCTAAATCCTTTTTAATTTATAACTCCTAACTTTACCATTTTAATTTAAAAATGAATAATACCACCAAATTAAAATGCTATTAATATTAAACATTTAGATAGTTAAGATAATAAAATGTTAATCACTAAAAAAGATAGATCTTTTATTTTATTAATCATATCTTTCATCTTAATTATTTACTCTATTTCCCCGCTTGCCTCTCTTATTAAATCATCTTACCATCATCAGAATCATAAAATTTTGATTCAAGAAAAATATTGGATTAATGTCAATGAAAAGCCAGAAAAAAGAAATTTAAAATCTAGATTAATTTTACTCTCTTTTTTTACAGATCAAAATCTTATAGAAAGATTATTAGATAGTGAAAATTTAAAAAATAAATTTGGGCGTAATTTATCAATCATTGCTATTTATAAGGGTAAAAAATCAGAAGAAGATATAGAAAGGTTATCGGAGAGATTTAACTTAAATTTTCCCATTATATTTGATAAGGATCAAAGTATTTTTCAATATTTTAAATCTAAAAATGAGCAATTCACATTATTAGAGCTTAATGGCGATATTCATAAAATATATCAAATAACAGATTTTAATCAATTAAATCAAGATATATCAAAATTAGTTAAAATATCAAAAAATTTAAAAGAAGAGAATTTTAAAATACCTTATCAACAAATTCTACCTTCATATATTTTATCCAAACCAACATTTTTAGATTATATTAAGAAAATTAAAATAGATAATTTTGACAATTCGGCAGTGGCAATTTCTAATTCTGGTTATAATAATATTATCATTTCATCTTTAGATGGCAGAATTATTAACAAAATTGGTTCTCGAATAAGAGGATATCAAGATGGTAATTTTCAAAATGTAAAATTTAATTATCCTCAAGGTTTTGTAATTGATAAGGATATAATCTATGTTGCAGATTCAGGAAATCACGCTATTAGAAAAATTAATCTTACCAAGCAAGAAGTTTCAACAATAATTGGTTCGGGAAAGAAAAAAGGCTCTTATTTAAAGGGAACTATCGCTGCTAGAAAAGCAAATTTATGGTTTCCAACAGATTTGGAGTTGTCCAAAGATAGGAAAAATCTGATAATTGCCAATTATGGTGCTGGGCAAATTTTATCATATAATTTTGAAAATAAAACTTTATCTTCTTTAACCAAAATAGATGATAATAATAAATTGGCGATAAAGCCTAAAACTATACAAAAATATCAAAATAAATTATATTTTCTTGATGAGGATATCATAAAATATTTAGATAAAAATAATCAGATATATAGTTTAAAAATTGCTGATGATATAATTGAATCAGATAGTTTTTATATAGAGGGTGATATATTGTTTAGTGCAAATAGCCAAAAGCAATTGATACAAAAAATAGATTTAAAGCAAAAAGAAATAAGTGAGATCAAGATAGCACATAATAAATCATCAGATTTACTTAATATTAATAATTTTATATATTTAGTTGAATCTGATAATGATAAAATTATTAAAATTAATAAAAAAAACACTAATATCAAAATCTTTGATATTTTGCCAAAATTAGAAGTCACGGAGGATAAAGTAATTAAATATTTACCAAATTTTAATTTTACCGATGAAATTTTTATTAAGTCGGATAGTGAAGTTGAAGTTGAAATGAAACTAAAAAAAAGTTGGAAAATAAATCAAGAAGCACCAAGCTTTATTAATCTTGTAGAAATTGATGAAAATAAAAAAGCTAAATTAATTCAAATATATAATTGGCAGGATATTAAAAAAAACAAAATAAAATTACCAAAGTTAAAAAAAGATTTCACTTATTACATTAAAGCCATAATATATTATTGTAGGGACTTGAAAAATTCCATTTGCATGGTTAATGAGTATCATAAAAAAATTAATGTTTCTCACAATATTTCTAACAAAAAAATTAAAATAGAATTTTTATATCCAAATAATGAGTAATTTTTTAGCAGATTTACAACAAAAATTAGAAAATATTATTAAAGATAATTCTCAAAAAAATTCATATACCAAATCTTTAATTAATTCTGGTTCTGAAAAAATTGCTAAAAAAGTAATGGAGGAAGCTTTTGAAGTTTGTTTGGCATCAATTGAGGGAGATGGTCATAAAAATGGCAAGGAGCAAATAATATTAGAATCAGCAGATTTAATTTATCATTTATTGGTCTTGCTTAGTAGTAGAGATGTTGATATTAATAATGTTTTTGATGAGTTAAAAAATAGGAACAAATGACTGAAATAACTTTAACAGATAATGCTAAAAAAAGAATAATAGATATTACTGTAAAAAAAGGCCAGTCAGAAAAATTTCTAAGAATTAAGATTATTGGTGGTGGTTGTAGCGGTTTTCAGTATCAATTTAGTTTGGATAATAAAATCTTAGAAGAAGATATTATTATAAAAGAAGATGATAAAATTTATTTAGCTACGGATAAAAATTCACTTGAATTCATTAAAGATTCTGAAATAGATTTTGTTGAAGAGCTTGGCGGTTCATTTTTTAAAGTTAACAATCCAAATAGTACGGCAAATTGTGGTTGTGGCTCCTCTTTTGATGTTTAGCTTCTAAAATCAATTATCAAAAATCCCATTATTTACCACATATCTAGCGATCATATCAATTTCAATATTTACTTGATTACCAATCTTTAAAAATTGTAAATTTGTTTTGGTAAATGTGTGATTGATAATATTGATTTGAAAAAGAAAATTATTTTCATCAAAATCTATTACATCATTAATCGTTAAAGAAATTCCATTAATTGTAATTGATCCTTTTTGACAAATAAATTTTCTAAAATTATTGGAAATTTTAAAGGTAAAAATCCAAGAATCATTATTCGCCTTAGTAATTTCATGAATATTTCCAATTCCATCAATATGGCCGCTAACTAAATGTCCGCCAATTTCATCACCAATTTTTAGAGAAAATTCAACATTGATAAAATTGCCAATTTTCCAATTAGAAATCGTTGTTTTATTAATTGTCTCGGGTGAAACCTCAAAGGAAAATAAATTAAAATAATCTCTTTCTTCTAATTTTGTTAGAGTTAGGCAAATTCCAGAGCAGGCGATCGATGAGCCAATTTGATATTTACTATTTTTTAGATCTTCTTTAGTAATTCTAATTGTCAAAACTAGATCTCGATTATCTTTTTTTGTAATATTGGTAATTTTGGCAATGTGAGTTATAAGTCCTGTGAACATATTATGTTATTTATTCTCTGTCAAAGTTATTTGATTTTGATGAGAATTGTTACCACTTCTTTTCGCCAAATTCTACCAGTATTTTTTCTAACTTTAAAGATTTATTATTGATTTTATTAAAATTTCTAATTACACTAAATTCTCAGAATTGGGGTTTGTAGCTCAGCTGGTTAGAGTGCGCGCCTGATAAGCGCGAGGTCGGTGGTTCAAGTCCACCCAGACCCACCATCATTTAGTTGTTACATAATACTATGATAAGAATTTTTATATTTATATCGTTATTTTTTATATCTTCTTGTTTTGGTAAGAAATATGTTGATATAAAAAGTCCTTGTGTTTCAAGTGAGGGCGGTCCCTGTGGGCCAAAAATTCCTGTTAATAATTGGTGGCTTAAGGAGTATAATATTGAATCTTAAATAAAATAATTATTATGAGTGCATCAGAAGCGGGATCTTTTACTGACAAATACAAAAATTCTTCTAGTTCTGTGAATCCAGAAGATCGTAAATCATCAGGTAGTTTTGCTGACAAATATGCCAAAAAAAATAATATGACAGCAAATAATATCGTTGCCGATTCTAATCCAGAAACTCAAGCCAAAAGGGCAGATGCTGATTTATTATTTTTGGTAAAGGGTATTGATGATAATCGTCCTGCTTGGTATTATGTATTGGTTGAAAGGTTAAAATTACCCATGTTTAAAAGAGCTCTTAATGATAATATTATTCATTTAGAAGAATATGGTAAAATTTTGTATTCTGCTTATGGTGAGGATCCACCTGAAGAAATAAAAAGAAAAGTAAGAGAAGAATTTGGTATTTCTGAAGGTTAGAAGTATTCATTTATAACTAACAAATTGACATTATTATAAATTGAAGATAATGCGCTTTTTCTTTATTTCTGCCTATCTTTATTCGATGAATTTTGCCTGCATCCAAAACCTAAAATTCTCTAATGCAATTATATCAAAAAGTTAAATTATTTTTAATGAGACATAAGCTGAAAATAACAATATTATCTATCCTATTATCTATTATAGTTTTCAAATCTGCTATTTCTAAATCTGATAATGATATAGTTGATAGAGTTATTAAAAAATATTTTTCAACCGAAATTGCAGATAATCAAAAACTATCAAATGAGTTTATTAAGCAAAAAAAGTTAACAAAACAAAAATCTGATGAATATTTTGATGAAAAAGATTTTCTTGATAATGTCATTAATCATATTGAAAAAAAATATGTTCATGAAAAGACTCGTAAGGAAATTTTAGAAGCAGCGGCAGAAGGTATGTTGTCCTCCCTTGATCCACATTCTACCTATTTAAAAAAGGATGTATTTAGCGAAGTAAAAGTCCAACTCAGTGGTGAATTTGGCGGTTTGGGCATTAGAATCACTTCAGAAAATAAATTAATAAAAGTTATTACACCAATTGATGACACGCCTGCTGCAAAAGTTGGAATTAAAGCTGGTGATTATATTTCTGAAGTTAATGATGATTCTATTTATGGTAAATCTGTCATGGAAGTGGTTAAATTATTAAGAGGAAAGCCAAAAACTAGTGTAAAAATTACAGTTCTTAGAGAAGGAGAGAGAGAGCCTTTAAAATTCACATTGATTAGGGATGTTATTAGAATTGAATCAGTTAAATCAAAAATTTACGATAAGGTTGCTTATATTAGACTCAGTAATTTTTCTAAATGTGTGAGTTTTGATATTGCTAAAGAGATAGAAAAAAATATTAAAAAAATTGGTAAAGATAAAATTGAAGGAATTATTCTTGATGTAAGAAATAATCCTGGTGGTGCTCTGGATGCATCTGTTAATGTTAGTAGTTTATTTTTAGATAAGGAAAAAAAAGTAGTTTCTATCAAGGGAAGAGATAGTGATGAGAATATTTATAAATCTAAAGATGCTTTGACATGTAATAATAATGGCATTTTTGGTAAAAAATATAAATTTAAAGATAAGGATCATAAAATATTATTAAAAAAATTACCTATAGTTGTGTTAGTTAATCTTGGCTCTGCCTCCGCTTCTGAAATTGTTGCTGGAGCAATTCAAGATAATAAAAGGGGTATTGTTCTTGGTACTAAAACATTTGGTAAGGGCTCCGTTCAATCATTAATACCTTTAAATAAAGGTAATTCTGCTATGAAGCTAACTATCGCTCTTTATTATACCCCTTCTGGAAGATCGATACAGGCTGATGGTATTGAACCAGATATTATGGTAAAAGAGGCCAAATTACAAACTGTTAATAATAATTTAAAATCTGAGTCTGATCTTGATGGTCATTTACAAGGTCAAATCAAAGAAATCGCGGCAAAAAATAAGGATGAGGAAGTTAAAAAAGAAGAGACCGGCATCTTATATGATAATGATTATCAATTAACGAGGGCGATTGATTTAATAAGAGGTATTAATTTATATAAAAATCTTGATTTCTCAAATAAAAAATAAGGATTTAAAATTTATGTCTCTGGCTATTAATTTAGCCAAAAATAATATTGGAATTACTTCTCCCAATCCTTCTGTTGGCGCTGTTATTACTAAAAATGATATAATTTTGGCAACTGGTGTTACTGGATTTGACGGCAGGCCTCATGCTGAAGAGTTGGCAATTTCTAAACTCTCTTTTGACTTACTTAAAAATTCAACAATTTATATTTCTCTTGAGCCTTGTTGTCATAAGGGTAGGTCGGAAATGTCCTGTCTTGATTTAATATTAAAATCAAAAATTAAAAGGGTGGTTTTTGCTATAAAAGATCCCGACCCCAGAACCAATGGTCAGTCAATTCAAAAATTGCAAGAATCTGGAATAGAGGTAGTTTTTGGAGTTATGGAAGGGGAGGCCATTGATGTTATTAAGGGTTTTTTGCAGGTAAAATTAAAAAATAGACCATTTATTACAGCCAAAATTGCCACCACTATTGATGGTAAGATTGCTACAAAATCTTTTGATAGTAAATGGATTAGTAATGAGGATTCACGAAAATATACTAATTTCCTCAGAGCAAAAAATGACGCTATTTTAATTGGGGCTAATAGTTTTAGGAAGGATTTGCCATCATTAAATTGTCGAATCTCGGGTCTTGAAGATAGATCGCCTAAAAGAATTATTTTAAGTAAAAATTTTGATCTAGATCTAACTGAAGATTTTTTGGATTCTTGTCAAAAAATTCCTACATTTTTTATAGTGGGAGAAGATTTTAATAAAGATCAGATCAAATATAAAAATCTTAATTTCATAAAATCTTCTTTAGATAAGAAAAATAATATTAATCTAGAGGATTTAATGCCAAAAATTGTTAAATTAGGTATTAATAATCTTTTAATTGAAGGTGGTAGTCAGATTTTTGCTAGTTTTTTCAAAGAAAATTTAATTGATGAATTAATTTTAGTTCAGGGTAATTTTATCATGGGTGGAGATGGAATTTCTGCTATTTCTGATTTAGGAATTAATTTTATATCAGATATTGAGAATAAATTTCAGCTTGATAAAGTTAGAAAAATTGGGGATGATTTGATAATCAGATATACCCAATTAAGTTGAGTTTAAATATTCGATCTTAGCTTAATTGGCTATATAAAATAAATAATGATATGAAATATATTAGTACAAGAGGAAAGGCACCAAAACTAAGTTTCGAGGAAGTAGTTTTGCAAGGGCTGGCAGAGGATGGAGGTTTATATATTCCAGAAACTTTACCAAAATTTTCTAAAGAGGAAATTGAGAATATGAAAAAGTTAAATTATCAGGATTTAACTTTTAAAATCGTTCAGCCATTTGTTGCTGGCGAAATTTCTGACAATGGTTTAAAAAAAATCATAGAAAAATCCTACTCAAAATTTTCTAATAAAGCTATCGCGCCAACCAAGCAACTTTCCAATAATCAATTTTTGCTTGAGCTTTTTCACGGCCCGACTCTTGCTTTCAAAGATTTTGCTCTACAATTTTTAGGTAATATTTTTGATTTTATTCTTGAGCGTAGAAAAGAAAAAGTAGTAATTATTGGCGCAACTTCTGGTGATACTGGATCTGCTGCTATTATGGGTTGTCGTGATTGTGAAAATGTTGATATTTTTATTCTACATCCTTACAAAAGGGTTTCTGATGTGCAAAGAAAACAAATGACAACAGTCATTAGTAATAATGTTCATAATATTTCTTTAAAAGGTAATTTTGATGATTGTCAAGAATATGTGAAAGAAATGTTTGCTGATCAGTCATTTTTAGGTGGCAGAAGAATGGCGGCAGTTAATTCTATCAATTGGGTTAGGATTATGGCGCAAATAGTTTATTATTTTTATTGCGCTCTAAGAGTTGATATTTCTGCAAAAAATCCAATTTCATTTTGTGTGCCGACTGGTAATTTTGGTGATATTTATGCTGGACATTTGGCAAAAAGAATGGGCCTTCCAATTAATAAATTAATTGTTGCTACTAACCAAAATGATATTTTAACCAGATTTTTTAATGATAATGATTATTCTCGTCAGGAATTAATTGAAACTCTCTCACCAAGTATGAATATTCAAGTCTCTAGTAATTTTGAAAGAATGATTTTTGATTATCATAGAAAATTTGGTCAAGAAGATAAGATTTTTGATAAAATGGCAGAATTTAAAAAAACGGGCAAATTGCAAGTATCTAAAGAAATTTTAGATGATATTAGAAAAGATTTTGATTCCTATTCGATTAATGATGAAGAAACTTGTAAAATTATTAATCGTATTTATCAGGAAAATGAAGAAATTCTTGATCCGCATACAGCAACTGGTATTGGAGCTACTGATCTTTATCAAAAATCTAAGGATTATAAGGATGAATATGTAGTAATTTTGGCAACTGCTCATCCGGCAAAATTCCCTGACTCTGTTAAAAAATCCGGCGCTCCCGAGCCAAAATTACCCTTATTTTTGTCTGATTTGATGGATAAAAAAGAGGAGATGACTATAATTGATAAAGACCTTGCAAAAGTTAAGGAATTTATTGCCAATAAAATATAATGAATTTCGATATAAAAAATCATAAAAATAACCTATTATTTATTCCGCTTGGTGGTTCTGGTGAAATTGGCATGAATGTCAATCTTTATCATCTTGATGGTAAATTTATTATGATTGATCTTGGTCTAGGATTTGCTCATGATATTCCTGGTGTTAATATGATTGCCCCAGATCTTACTTTTATAAAAAAACATAAAAAAGATCTTTTGGGGATTGTTATTACCCATATTCATGAGGATCATATTGGTGCAGTGCAACATTTATGGCAGGAATTAAAAGTTCCCATCTATGCTACAAATTTAGCTAAAAATTTCCTTGAAGCTAAATTGGAAGAATATCCTTTTAAGAAAAAGGTGAAGATAAATGTCATTGACGGTTCTCAAAATTTAAAATTAGGGTCATTTGATCTTGAATTTATCGGCTTAACTCACTCTGTTCCTGAGATGAATGCTATTTGTCTGAGGACTAAATTTGGTAATATTTTGCATACGGGAGATTGGAAATTTGATCCTGACCCGGTTGTCGGAAATGTCTCTGAAAAGGAAAAAATTGCAAAAATTTCTAAAGAAGAAGGATTTTTAGCGATGGTTTCTGATTCAACTAATATTTTAAGCAAAGGAAGATCAGGCTCAGAAGGAGAATTATTAGCAAATTTAGCAAGGGTTATTAAAGAATCTCAGGGTATGGTTGGTGTGGCTACATTTGCCTCCAATATTGCCAGAATGTCAACTATTGCTAAAGCAGCAATTGAGTCCAATCGTAAGGTAGTTTTAGCAGGATTTTCCATTAGGAGATTATATGAAGTTGGGAAAAAATCTGGCTATTTGCAAGATTTACAGCAATGTGTAATTTCTGAAAATGAAATCAAATCTTATCCCAGAAATGAAATTTTAATTTTATGTACTGGTTGCCAGGGCGAGGTTAATGCTTCAACAATGAAAATTGCTACTAATAATCATCGTGTGATTAAATTTAAAGCTGGTGATAAAATGATTTTCTCTTCTAAAATTATTCCTGGTAATGAGAAGCAAATTTTTGATATTTTCAATCTTTTTGCTAAAAGAAAAATCAAGGTAGTTACTGAAAAACATGAGATGATTCATGTTTCTGGTCATCCAAATCGTGATGAAGTCGCTGAAATGTATAAAATTGCTAAGCCAAAATTTTCTATTCCAGTTCATGGTGAATATTATCATATTTTAGAACATAGAAGGCTTGCCAAGGAAGAGTGGGGCTGTAAAAATGCTAATTTGACAGAAAATGGCTGTGTTATTGAAATTTCTGAAGATAATTGTCAAAAAATCGCCACTGTTGAAACTGGCTATTTGGCTGTTGATGGTAAAAATTTAGTTGCAACTGACGGTAAAGTAATTGCTCAAAGGAAAAAATTACAAGATGCTGGCGCTATTTTTGCTTCTATTTTAATTTCAACTAAGGGTGATATTGTTGATATTGATATTAGATCAGTCGGTTCTTATGATTTTGAAAGTGACCCGCATTCACTTAATGATATTGAAGAAGATATTGAAGTTGCTGTTAGAAATTCTAATAGAGAAATTAAGAAAATTAAAAAATCCTTTTTTAAAAAGAGTGAATCTTCGAATAAAATATCAAAATCAATTGCTAAATCTATTAAGTCAAAATTATTTAAAAATATGATGCAATTAACAGGGAAAAAACCTGTGGTGGAGGTTTCTGTCCTATTTAATAAATAAAAATTGATTAATTCGTCAATTTTCTTTGATATTTTTCTATTTTTAATTTTTATTTTTGCTTATGTGGGTTTGACCACACTGCGCTCAATAAAAATTAAAGAATAAAAAAATCTCTTTGAAAATTTTAGAATTAATCAATTTTGCTAAACTGTCAATTTTCTCTGATATTTTTTTAAAAAAGTTAATTAATATCGATATATGAAAAAATTATTAATCTTACTATTTTTATCATCCTGTTTGAGTTTTAATCAAAACAAAATCCAAACATTACAATCTTTACCAGGATTTTATATTTCCCCAAAACAAAATGACTCCGTTAATCTTTATGGTCTTGGTGCGGGTTATAATTTACATTCGGCAACAAAATCAGCTTTGAGTAATGCTTCTTCAAAATTAATGACCAATATTTCGGCAAATACAAAAATGTTGGCCAAATCCTATAATGATAATGTTAGTGAACAATATCGTGAACAAATTAATGAAAAATTAGAAAAAATTACCTTTAATAATTATCAAATTTCTAATTCTGCTAATTTTAATAATCAAATTTATGTCGAAATTGCTATTGATAGGCAAAACTTTATTAAACAAAATTCTCAAAAATTAAATAATCTTAATCAAAGATTTAAAAATCTTTCAAAAAATTTAGAACAAAAAAATATCATTGATCAATATCGTAATTTAACCAAAATTCAAAGAAAGATCAATGAAGCTAGAATTCTTAATATTATTTTAGATTCGATTAAATATAGGGGAATTAATTATCAAAAAAATTACCAAAATTATAATTCTTACCAAAATTCTTTTGATAATTTGATCGAAAAAATGCTTTTTAAAATTGATCTAAAATCGGATAAAGATATTACTAGAATTATTAGAAAAGGGTTTTCTGATCAAAAAATTAAAATCACTACCAGAAATTCTAAATCAAAAAATCTGATTTTATTAAAAATTGAAAAAGAGCAAATTTCGGATAAGGTTTATGGTAGTTTTATTGTTAAATTAAGAGTTAATTTTTCTTTAATTAATCAGGGTAAAATTCTTGCTAGTAATATTATTGAATCTAGCGGTTCTTCAGTTATTAGCCGGAAAGAGGCAAAAAATTCTGCTATTTTAGAGATTTACAAAAAAATAGAGGAAGAATCAATTGAAAGAGTAGTGGGTTTGATTCGATAAATTTCTTAAATTTACCTACAGTAAAAGTCTCTTTAAAAATAAAATTTAAAAATCTAACTTACTATAATATTCTGGTGGATTAATATTGGCGATTCTGTCTTTTAATATTCCGCCAAAGCTTTGATGTGATTTGACTAAAGAATACCAAGATTTAACCATTGGGTGGCTACGCCAATTAATATAACCAAAATAATCTAAAACAGAAATATGGGCGGCAGCCGCAAAATCAGCGATGCTTATTCTATCTGCTGCTAAATATTGTCTATTTTCAGTTAAAAATTCAATATAATTTAGATGAGTGATAAGATTTTCAGAAGCAATATTTAAAATATGAGATTCTGGTGAGGCATTATTTTTATTAAGAAATTTTTTGAAATATTTCTCATAAATTAGATATTTACTGACATCGGTAAAGAATTTTTCATCAAACCAAGATTGAATTTGACGAGCTTCGGCTTTTTCATCAATATTTCTGCCAATTAGTGAATCATTTTGATCATATTTTTCTTCTAAATATTCAGTAATAACATAGCTACCAGAAAGAGAATGATTATTGGGTGTTAGTAAAACTGGAACTGTTAAGGCGGGATTTAAAGCAATAAATTCCCTCCTTCTTTCCCAGAAATTTTCGGTGATTAATTGAAATTGTACATTTTTAGCTGCTAGACATATTCTAACTTTTCTAGAAAATGGACATAATTTTTGATGATATAATTTATACATTATTTTTAGAAAAATCTTTATTTTAAATTATTGGTTCAATATTTGCGATCCCCAGCAAAGAATTAATCTTGATCTTCAACTCCAATAATTTTTTAAATGTAATGGTAATTTATAGGGTTTGATAATAATTAAATCAAATCTGATATCATATTTACCGTAATATTTCTTTTTAGCATAAAAAATATTTATTGATCTTTTAATGCGATTCATTTGATTTTTTGTTAAAATTTCTTCAAATGATCTGATTTTTTTTCTAGCTTTGACTTCAATGGCAATTAAAGTCTTATTTTTTACAGCAATGATGTCAATTTCTCCTAATTTATTTCTATAATTTCTCTTGATAATTTTATAGAATTTTAATTTTAGAAAAATAACTGCAATAATTTCTGCTAAAAGACCAAATTTATAAAATTTAATTTTCGACACCTAAAATAAAAATTCCATATTTATTAGCATATTTTATTACTTCTTTTTTATTGATAATCATGCAAGATCCTGCTTCTAAAGCAGCACCAGCAAAATTATTTTTTACTAAATTTTTAATAGTTTCAAGGCCAAAAGCTGGTAGATCAACTTTTCTATTTTGTCCAGATTTTTTCATTTTTATCAAAATAGCTTTGGAGCCTGAATCAAATTGCAGTTTTTTGGATCTTTTAATTAATTCATCAGTTCCCTCTAAGCCTTCAATTGCTAAAATAACTTTTTGCTGCACAATAATTGACTGTCCTAAATCTAAATTAGATGTGATTTTTAAGGAATTTTTGCCAATTTCAATATCTTTAAGATGATATTTATCAGGATTTATTTCTCCTAAAATACCTTTTTCTACCAATAAATTATCAATAATTTCTTCAATGCCAATAATTTTTAACCCTTTTTTTTCAAAAAAATCAATGATGGTTGATAATAAATTATCATCTCCAAATAATCTTTGTTTAAGAATTTTGGAGAGTAAAATCATGCCAGTTTTGTCAAATTTTAAAGCTGCAAGTGATGGTTTTTTAACTGCACCGATCATGACAATTTTAGAAATTTTATGTTTTTTAGTAAATTTTAAGAATTTGCCAATATGGCCAAAAGGAAAAAATTGATGTGGATATTGTTTAATTTCTTCATTATAATCTTGCCCTTCAATTAAAACTAAATGAAATTTTTTATTTTCGGATTGTAATTTTTTAATAGCCATTTTTGGTAAATCACCTTTTCCGGCTATGATGCAAATTGTCATATATTGTAAGAAGGTTTTATTGCTAATATCACTATTCTCTATTAATTCAAAATAAATTTCAATTCCTTAAAATTTTTTCTTGATATCTCTCTAAAAAAGGATAATCTTGCAAAAATTACAGAAAATTAACACTAAATTTTATTCATGATTAAAGAAGAAAATAGAATTTTTACTAATCTTTTAGGTAATGATTCTCCAGATTTAACTGCTGCAAAATCAAGAGGTGATTGGAAAGATACAATAAATTTTTTAGAAAAAGGTTCTGAATGGTTAATTGAGCAAATTAAAGCTTCTGGTCTTAGGGGTCGTGGTGGTGCTGGTTTTGCCACTGGTCTTAAATGGTCTTTTGCACCAAAAAAGGTTGAAAAACCACATTATTTAGTGGTTAATGCTGATGAATCTGAGCCTGGAACTTGTAAAGATCGTGATATTTTGCGTTATGAACCTCATAAATTACTGGAGGGTATTATTTATGGCTGTCGTGCTATTAATTCTCATATTTGTTATGTTTATATTAGGGGGGAATATTACAATGAAGCTGTGGCTTTACAAAGGGCCATTGATGAGGCTTATGAAGCAAAATTAATTGGAAAAAATTCTATTCTTGGTTGGGATGTAGATATTTATATTCATCGTGGTGCTGGTGCTTATATTTGTGGTGAAGAAACTGCTCTTTTGGAAAGTTTGGAAGGTAATAAAGGTCAACCCCGTTTAAAACCGCCATTCCCTGCAATTATTGGCCTATATGGTTGTCCAACTATTATTAATAATGTAGAATCAATTGCTGTTGTACCAACAATTTTAAGGCGTGGGGCAGATTGGTTTGCCTCAATTGGTCCTGAAAATAATAAGGGTACAAAGATTTTTTGTATTTCTGGTCATGTCAATAATCCTTGCAATGTTGAGGAGGAGATGGGTATTCCGCTTCGCACCTTGATTGATGAATATTGTGGCGGTGTGATTGGTGGTTGGGATAATCTCTTGGCTGTTATTCCTGGCGGATCTTCTGTTCCTCTTATTCCAAAATCTGTTTGCGATAATATTAATCTTGATTTTGATTCTTTGAAAAAAGTTGGTTCTGGTCTTGGAACTGCTGGTATTATTGTTATGAATAAGTCAACTGATATTATTGAAGCGATTGCCAGACTTTCACATTTTTACAAACATGAATCTTGCGGTCAATGTACGCCATGTCGTGAGGGAACTGGTTGGCTTGAGCGTATTATGTATCGCTTTGTGAGAGGTGATGCCAAAATTGAAGAGATTGATAAATTATATGATCTGACCAAACAAATTGAAGGTCATACAATTTGCGCTCTTGGTGATGCTGCTGCTTGGCCAATTCAGGGCTTGATCAAACATTTTAGAGGGGAGATAGAGGAAAGGATTAATGCTTATCAATCTGGCAATTAATTAACCAAATATCATGTTCTCCTATCAATTTTTGGGTAATAATCAAAAAAGACCAGAGGATATTTTCCTACTTCATCAAGTTCATAGTAATAAAGTCTTAGTAATTGATCAAAAGAGTATTATTCCAAAAAATGATGAAATAAAAGCTGATGCTATTATTACCAATCAAAAGAATCTAAAAATCGGCCTAAAAACAGCTGATTGTGTACCAATTTTATTATTTTCAACAGATAATGATGCTATTTGTGGAGCCGTTCATGCTGGTTGGCGTGGCGCTAAATCTGATATTATTAAAAATACTATTGAAGAAATGCAAAAATTAGGTTCTAAAACAGAAAATATTCAAGCAATTATTGGGCCTTGCATTAGACAAGAATCTTATCAAATTTCACAGGAATTTTATGATGATTTTATTGCTCAAGATCAAAAATTCCAAAAATTCTTTAAAGAAGATCCGACAAAATCGGGGTATTTCCTTTTTAATTTACCCAATTTTGTTAAAGAAAAGCTAAAAATAACAGGAATTACAAAAATAAATGATGAATTGATTGATACTTATCCTTCAAAATACTATCATAGCTATCGTTCTTTTTGTCATGGTAAAAAAGAAGATGGCAGAAATATTTCATATATAAAGTTAGATTAATGAATAATATCCATCAAATTCTCCTAAATAAAATATCTTCCAAAAAATCTCAAATCTCTGATTGGTTTGCTGAAAAATCAAAAAATACCAATTTACATTTTTATAATTCGGTGGATATTCGTCATTTTGGTCATAAGATTGCACCAATTGATAATAATTGCTTTCCTGCTGGTTTTAATCATTTATCTGAAGAATCTAAAAAAATTGCTAGTGCAAAAGTAAAAGAATATTTGAATAAAAATTTTCCTAAGGTTCAAAAAATTCTGATCATTGCCGAATCTCACACTAAAAATCTTCGATATCTTGAGAATGTTTTATCACTAAAAAATATTATTTTAGATGCTGATTATGCAGTAGAAATTGCTAATTTAAATCCTGAAATTTCTGATATTTTAGAAATTGATCTAGAAAATAATCAAAAGATTAAAATTAATAAAATTATCAAAAAAGATAATCGAATTTTAACCAAAAATGATTTTAATCCTGATTTAATTATTTCTAATAATGATTTTACTGATGGAATTACTGAAATATTACAAAATATAGAGCAGAAAATTATTCCAAGCCCTGATTTTGGTTGGTTTATCCGGTCAAAAGCAGAGCATTTTAGAAATTACAATTTATTGGCGAAGGAATTTGCTAATTTAATTGAAATTGATTCATGGTTGATTTCGACCAAATTTGATATAGCAGATAATCTTAATTTTAAACAGCAAATTGGTATGGATAATTTGGTTATTAAAACTGCTAAAATTCTTGATCAGTTAAAAGAAAAATATCAGCAATATCAGATAAAATCTGACCCATATTGTTTTATTAAAGCTGATAGTGGTACTTATGGCATGGCTATTATGAATGTTAGTTCGTCTGATGAGTTGGTTTCTTTAAATAAAAAAAATCGCAATAAGATGAATATGTTAAAGGGTAATATTCAAAATCATCGAGTTATTATTCAAGAGGGCGTACCAACTATTGATAGGATTAAAGGCTTTAATGCTGAACCAATGATTTATATGGTTGGTGGTGAAGTTGTTGGTAATTTATTTCGCTATAATCAGGCTCGTGATGAAAGGAGTAATCTTAATTCTGGCACTATGGAATTTAGTGATTTAAATATTTTAAATGATAGTGATATTAATCTTGGTGCATCAAGACAAGAAATTATTAAAATTTATGAAATAATAGCTAGAATTTCTGCCCTTGCTACTAGTTTAGAAGAATATTAAGCAGAAGCTTCTTTATAATAGTTTAGTTTTACTGCTCGATTGCTTGCATTAAGGCGGCAGCTTTATTTAAACATTCTTGATATTCTGACTCAGGAATAGAATCATAAACAATGCCAGCGCCAGAATGAAGATAGATTTTATTATTTTTAATAAGGCAGGTGCGTAGGCAAATGCAATGTTCCATATCGCCATTAGCGGAAAAATAACCAACTGATCCAGCGTAAAATCCTCTTTTCTCTCCTTCAATTTCTTCAATAATTTGCATGGCCCGAATTTTTGGTGCTCCGCTAACAGTTCCTGCTGGAAAGGAGCTGATTAAAACATCTAGCCCATCCTTATCAGGTAAAATTTCTCCCTCAACATTGGAGCTGATATGCATAACATGAGAATAATATTCAATAAGCATTTTTTCAGTAACCTTAACCGTTTGCTCTTTACAGATTTTTCCAACATCATTGCGCCCAAGATCAATTAGCATTAAATGTTCGGCAATTTCCTTTTTGTCAGAAAGTAAATCCTTGGCATTTTTTTTATCCTCAAATTCATCCTTTCCTCTTTTTCTGGTGCCAGCCAAGGGGCGAATAGTAACTTTGTTATTTTTAAGAGAGCTTAGAATTTCTGGGCTTGAGCCAATTATGTTAAAATCATCAAAATTAACAAAAAACATAAAAGGAGAAGGGTTGATGGAGCGTAAAGAGCGGTAAAAATCAAAGGATTTTTCTTGATTAAAATCAGCTGAAAATCTTTGAGAAATTAAAATTTGTAAAGCATCGCCAGCACTAATGTAATCTTTGGCTTTTTGTACCATATTTTGATATTTTGACTCAGTTAAATGATGCTTAAATGTAGTTTTTTTATCTCCCAAATCAATTTTAGAACCTTCAAAAGGTGAGTTGATGATTTCAATAATTTCTTCAATATTATTTTGAGCTTTTTGATAGAGATCTTCTGGATTTTGATTATTTTTTGGAAAAATTGCTGCAGTAATGTAAATTACATCAAATAAAGAATCAAAGATGACCAAAATTTTTGGCCTGATAAAAATAGAATCAGGAATATTAATTTCGTCCTTTTGACAATTATCGCCAATATTTTCCATGAATTTGATCATATCATAAGACATATAGCCAAAAAGACCAGATTCAACGGGTAAATCAGATTCTAAATCATCAATTTTAGAAGAATTTATTAATTTTCTAAGATTTTCCAAAGGATTTTCCTTAATTTTAGTAAAATTGTCAGGATTATAGGCAAAATCTTCATTGAGATAGGCAATTTTATCCTTAATTTTCCACATTAAATCAGGTTTGAGACCAATTATTGAAAATCTAGCTTTGTTTTTACCTTTTTCAACCGATTCATAAAGAAAATTGTTTTTTGGAAAATGTTGTTTTAATTTTAAAAAAGTTAAAACTGGCGTGGTTAAATCTGCTGCAATTTTAACTTTAAGAATTGCTGCTTTTTGCTTTTTTAGATTTTTAATAATTTGTTCTTTCACAATATTTACTATTAATTTTCCTTTATTTTTCAGAGGTTCCTTAATAAAAATCCATGGTAATTTTAATTGCTCACAATATCAAGTATTTTAGGAACCTCTGAAAAACTAAAAATTCCAATTTTGCTAAATACAATTTTAGTTTTTCAGAGGTTCCTTTACTAGGCATTGTTAATCCAAAATAGATAATAAGCCATTTCTCTTTAAAATCAATAATTTTACTGAATATTCAAGCATCTTTATTGATTTAGAGTAGCATTTGCTCTTTCTTCTCATTCTAGCCAAGAAGTGTCTGAACAAGCTATTATAGCCCTCGATATAGACAACTAAATTAAGCTTGCATTTTCTCTTATTCCAAGCAACATTTCGAGTAACTCTCTTTTATCGCTGTATTTATTTCTCCACTTCCTGTACCAATACTTGATTTGAGACCATTTCTTTTC
>Ga0228620_1000550_pt1 | contig 19480 bp, 20 predicted proteins | sample 23DmetaG_FD_186030 | JGI IMG/M metagenome (GOLD analysis project Ga0228620, IMG submission 186030) | Seawater microbial communities from Monterey Bay, California, United States - 23D | ecosystem: Environmental > Aquatic > Marine > Coastal | place: USA: California | collected 2016-10-06 | reverse complement strand
TAGAGGAAGCACGAGGATTTGATTACCCCGATTGCTATTATTTATATTCAGATTAATAATATTAATAGAATTAATTTAATAATAAAATACAGTAATTTTAGCTTGTATTTTAGCTTGTATTTTCAAGAAAATATGAAAGCCTTTTTAAATTAATTGTATTATCTATTGCAATCTTATGTGTATCACTTACTTTAATCATAAAATATTTATTATATTTTATAATTTCTTCAGCCAAATAGAGTTGTTTTATTATTAAGAGCCAATAAGAATCGGGAGTGTCTCTGTTAAAAGTGGTATTCACTTGTTCAAGACTAATTATATCAGAAGGAAGTAAATAGTCACAAATGCCTATATTATTATTAGAAAGATATTCGATAATTGAATAGTTCATTTACATATATTTATATTTAGTATAATCGCTGTGAAAATAAAATTATTACAAATTAATTTTTATCTTTTAAAAAACAGAAAATTAATTAAAGATAAAAAGGTATGTATACAATATATGTCTGATCATGATAATTCTAATGCTCAAAATAAAAACAACAATGGATTAAGTAGCTCCGAAATAGATAGGCAGATTGATTATTGCCAAACTAATCTTAAAATTCTTTCACAAATTAAAGTAGGAGATAAATTATGTTTTGATACTGAAAGTAATAAATTCTGCATAGATGAATGGAGTTATACGCAGCCTTTAGTAAGATGGTGGACGAGCGAAGGTAGAAAACCCACTATTAAGGCAATTGAAGATTTTATATCCCAAGTATTTAAGACTATAGATAGTGTATATTCAAGTGAAGTTACAGATGGTTATTCTGATGTTAAAAATACATACTATACAAATATTGCTAATAAAAATGCTATATTTCATGAAGAAAATTCGACAATTTTACTAGATTTTATTAATGAGATTCGCAATGCTATTTCAGGTCTTAATAATTTAAAACAAACTTATACCAGAGATGTCGCTACCATATCATCACTTGACATTTCAATTGAAAAACTTAATGTCAGAGTAAAAAAAATACAGGGCATTTTACAAATTTCTAAAAGTGAGTAAATATGTATAATATTACTATACCTATTTACATTAGTGTTATTAGTATTGTCATCAGTATAACCATAATATATCCCCTATTACTAAGATATGGTTTAATTTGTTTGATACCAGGTTTTGTCTTATTTTTATCTAATACACGAAGAAACATTTCCGAAACTATGATACTTATAGTTAGAATAATAATAGCTTTCACTAATCCCATATAAATTATATAAAGATAAAAAGGATAAAATTTATATCTATGAAAAAAATTGGTATTGCTTGTATAAACCATATTAATGCGTTGGGATATAAAAATAAGCTACTATATTCCATACCAAGTGAACTTAAAATTTTTAAAGAAATAACCAATCAAACGACTTCGTCTAATAGACCTAATATTGTTGTAATGGGAAATAATACATTTCGCTCAATGAATTCAAGGCCTCTTAAAGATCGATTTAATTGTATTTTAAGCACTAATGCAGATTATCTTAACGAAATGAACAACGATTTAAATCTAAAATACTTTTTATCAATTAATGATATTCTTGAATTTGAAAAAAACAACAATAAGGATTTTAATAATATGTTTGTTTGTGGAGGAACCTCTGTTTATCAATATTTTATTAACAATAATTTACTCGATTATTTAATAATTTCCCAGATAAATAATCATGCTTATTCAAAAGCTGATACTTACTTTCCTAATTATAAGGATATTTTTGAAAAAACTTACAGCCATAAACATTATAATCAACCTTCAAAATTAGTTGAAACCAAGGAAGCATTAAATCTTGATTTTACTTATACAATATACCAAAATCCTAAAAGTAATTTATTATCACAAAATTATCTCAATAGTTTGAAAAATATGATAGGTATTAACGATTCTCTTGTTAAAATCGATGAAATAATTGATAAGCCTAAAGTTACTGATAATGAATATTCATATCTTAACGCATTATCGGATGTTCTTCGTAATGGAAGTATACGTGAAACAAGAAATTCAAAAACCATATCTAAATTTGGTGTAAATATGAGTTTTGATATATCTAATAGTTTTCCTCTCTTAACCACCAAAAGAGTATATTGGAATGGGGTTATTAAAGAATTATTGTGGTTTTTAAATGCTAATACTAATGCTAATGATTTGCATAAAGATAAGGTAAAAATTTGGGATGGTAATTCTTCGCGGGAATTTTTAGATTCAAGAGGACTAACTCACTACGAAGAAGGAGATTGTGGACCAATTTACGGCTTTCAGTGGAGAAATTTTAATGCTAAATATAAAGGTATGGATATATCTCATAAAGGAGACGGTGTCGATCAGCTTCAATCAATTATTGACCAAATTAATAATGATCCTACTTCACGCCGTATGATAATGAGTGCTTGGAACCCAACTCAATTAGATGAAATGTGTCTTCCACCATGTCATGTTTTGTATCAATTTTATGTAAGAATTGATAGCGAGGGTTGTAAACATTTATCATGCCAAATGTATCAACGGTCTGGAGATATGTTTTTAGGAATTCCATTTAATATCGCATCAACATCAGCCTTGACATATATTTTATGCCATATGACAGGGTGTAAGCCAGATAAAGTTATTATTAATATAGGTGACGCGCATGTATATGGAGAGCATATTGATGCTGTTAATAAACAATTAGCCAGAACACCGTGCGATTTTCCTAATTTAAGAATACTTGGTTTACCCAAGAAAAATATTGAAGATTATAAATTAGATGATTTTGTAATTGAAAATTATAGAAATCAAGGTGCTATCTTCGCTCCTATGATAGCTTAATAACACTATATTGTAAGTATTTTTAAACATTAGCAAATTGTTTAAAGATAAGAGTATATCAATGATTATATGTCAACAATATTTGAAAATACAAAAGAATTATGCTATGATAAATTATCGCCAGCAAATGACTTTTATTCCTATGTAAATCAAGAATGGTTAGATAATCCAATGAACAGTATTCCAGATGATTATTCTTCTTGGGGTGGATTTACAAAATTACATGACGATGGTCTTAAAAATCAAATAAGTATGGTTAAAAATATGACTTCAAAGAATATATACGATTTGAACCCAGAACAACAAAAAATAGTATCAATTTGGAATGCTTCATCAGAAAGATTTAAAAAATGGTCACAAAATGAATCTGATTATACACCTATTGTAAATGAAATAAATATTCTCAATAGATATATAGACCATACAGTTCTAAAAAATCACACTTCGGTCCATCTAAATAATATCGCGGATTATTTACATTATAGTCAAGAAACAGGAATAGGAAATGTATTAGATTTTGACAAAGGAAGTGATTTATTAGTAACTAACAACATTGTCCTCGATCTAAGCACATGCGGTTTATCTTTACCTACACGGGATTATTATTTAGAAGATTCATACTCAGATAAGTTTAGTATGTTTAAAACACATCTTAATAATGTTAAGACGCTTATCGAAAAAAATACAGATATTAAATTAGATGTCAATTTTGTTGATAATATTGTTAATTTTGAGACAAAGATAGCTAAATACACTATGAAACCAGAACAATCGCGAAGATACGATGAATATTATACTAATACAGATTTAGTGGAACTATACAAAAATATTAATAACATCAAAACATTAGATATAAAACATGATAACTATGAAGACGATGATAAAAATTTTGTATTAAATATGGAACAAGTTGCTTCAGGAGAAGTATTTTTTGAAAGGCTTTATAAATTATTTAATTTTAGACAAATATTAAAAACTAATAAAGACAAAAATTTTAATTCGTTAGATGAAAATAAACCAAAAACAGAACATATTACAGTTTATGATGGAGATTCAATAAGAAGATGCCTTGACTTAATTTTTGAACCTAAAAATTTAAGAGAGTATAATAGTTTTTTAACATATAAAATTATCAAATCATTTTATAGTATAAGCTCTAAAGAATTAGATGATGAATTTTTTGACTTTTATCAAAGAAAAATGAATGGGCAGAGTAAAAAAAATCCTGAAGATAAAAGAAATATAGGAATCGTTAATCAATTGGCCGGCGAAATGATGGGTAAAATTTATGTTGAAAAATACTTTTCACAAGAGGATAAAGCTACCATAGAAAATATGATCGAAAGTGTTTTATCAATAATGAAAGAATCACTTGAAAATAATGATTGGTTAACAATTCCTACCAAAAAAGAGGCGCTTCATAAATTAAGTAAATTTTCATTTAAAATAGGTTACCCAAATAATTGGAAAGATTATAGTAAGCTGAATATACTACCTAATATGTCACTATATCATATTCTTAAAGAATCAAAAAAATGGGCATTACAGGTAGAATTTTATGATAAGATTAATAGTAAGGTTGATAAAAATGAATGGCATATGACACCACAAACTGTTAATGCTTACTATAGTCCTACACTAAATGAAATCGTATTTCCAGCAGCTATTTTACAACCTCCTTTCTACCATAAATCGGTAGATTCAATTGAATCATATTTAGATAATAATAATGAATTAAATATAACTCCTAAAGATGATATTATATTAGCAGCTAATCTAGGAGGCATAGGAGCGGTTATCGCACATGAAATTACACATGGCTTTGATGATCAGGGTCGTAAATTCGACTCAGATGGTAATCTTAATAATTGGTGGACAGAAGATGATGTAAAATTGTTTAATCTTAAATGTGATAAAGTTAAAAATATTGCAGCAGATTATAAATATATTGCACCGTCAAGCAAAGTAGACAAAGAATCAAATGTTCATAAAATGAATCCTGAATTAACTATGGGTGAAAATTTAGCAGATTTAGGAGGATTAAGTTTGGCATTAAAAGTATTATCAAAACATCTTCTTAACAATACTGAATATGAAAATAAACAAGTTCAATCAACGTATAGAGTTTTTTTCAAATCATGGGCAAATATTTGGAAATTAAACATTAAACATGACCGTAAACTAATGTTACTAAGTTGTGATCCTCATGCCCCTTGCGATTTTAGAGGCAATCTTGTTAAAAACTGTAATGAATTTTATAAAGCTTTTGATGTTAAAGAAGGTGATAATATGTATTTACCTGAAAACGAACGTCTTGTTATGTGGTAACTATAGATTAATTACAAAATAAATATATAAAAATAAAGTATTTTATATATATATGCCTCGAGGATACAAGCCACGAAATAAACGTACATACAACACGGCATCCAAAAAAATGCCACCGCCCCCTGCTAAAACTCCAAATAATCCAACTCAACAAGGAAATGGATTAGGTCAATCATTTTTAGGAAATATGTTTCAGGGATTTTCATTTGGAGCAGGAAGTCAAATCGCGCGTGAAATGTTTGGAGGATTTGGTAATAGTCAGCCTGCTCCTACACCTATATTAGAACCAATACCATTATACAATGGATCTAATGAATGTGAGATTTTAAGAAAACAACTTTCACAATGTAATGAACAATATGTCCACGATTGTGAGTATTTATCTAAATATGTTGAATCTAAATGTAACTAAATAAAGTCTAATATAGATGAAACCGGTCTAATTGGTAAAACTGTTGAAAATTTGGTTTTCAAGAGTCTTTTATATTTTTTTTTACATATCTTTCTTCTGTGTTTTTTCCAACAATTTACACTGTTGTAATATATGCGATATTTTATATGTCTTAAAGCAGATTCCTTAGAAGGATTATAATATGAATATATTGAATTTTCATCAAGAATAAATTGGTCTAAAAAGGGAAAAGTAATATCTATTTTTGGATATATTTCATTAGAAGGAACAAGTTCATCAATTTTTTCATTTATTTTTAAATATTGACCTAATAAATAATCTCTTCTATTAAATGGAGTATAACAAAGTGTATCTAAATTTCGACATAATCCACAGTATCTGGCTTTTTTTGTATCATCGTAATCTTCCTCAGTAATTTTATTTTCTTTGTTACAAATCAAACATAACCAAATCATATATCTATTTAAATGATAAGATTTAAATAGTTATATGTCAAATTTTGCTGTATCCCTATTTTATTTATACGTGGTTTATGAATGTTTTACATTATCATGTATTGTTTTAGACCATTTGGTATTTAACTATCTTTTACTACTTGAAATATTAATAAAAAAAATACTCGTTTATCCAACTATTATTTATATTAATACGGCATTTGGAATGGCTCTTATTTTTGCTTACAATGTATTAAAACTAATTTTACAAAATCTGAAAATCGGGGAGATTATTTATAGATGAATGAATAGGCATCGGCGTAGTGCTAGTAATCTCTATGCTGTCTTTATCTAATATTGAATTTGTTTCTTTGGACTTATTTTTTTTCTTACACAAGGTTACATTGCACATTCCAAAATTATGACACCATTTAGCAATTACACATGTCATAAATGTAAGTATACTTACTAGAATAACAATATTTTCTGTGTCCCATGTAAACTTTTTGGGACAATTAGATACTCTTTCTGTAATGAAAATACCCTGTTTATTTAGATGTTCTTTATTAAAACTATAATTGTTATTATTTTGATCATAAATAGAAATGTTTCGTGTCTGAATATTATTTACACATTGAGACCAATCTCCTACAATAATAGACAAATTAATCATTTTCTCAAAAAGTTGATGGTTTGCAGTATTATTCATTTTTTTAATATGAAACTTCAATAAATATTTTCAAATTTTAAAGGCAATGTATTATGAATAGTTGTTTTATAATATTTATAGGTAAAATATTAATATACCTATAAATATTTTTAGATTGGTTATGGTAATGAAATTAAAAATAAATTTGAGACAATTTATAACATATTTTAATATTAAAAAAAATGCCAGATAAATTTGATCCAGTTATTACTTCATTTTCTGTAGAAAAGAAAAAGTATATGCCCAGTTTGTATTATAAATATTTTAATGGTTTATGGAGAAATGGTAATCAACAATCAACATATGAACTAACTATTTCTGTAAGACGTGCGTTAACTAATAATACATCGTCTCAAACATCTGATGAAGATTATCAATGGGTTCAACATATTTATAATATTATTAGAACTCATCCTGAAAAGTATGGCAAACTTGCTCTAAGTGATGATTGGTGTCATTATTTTAATGACGAACAGCTAAATAATTTTCAAGATCTTGTAGAAAATACAGATTAAGTTTTAAATAATAGTTGACATTCACCATTCTCAATTTTTAAAATATTATATGCTGTGGTATACAACGTGATGTCATATTTAATATTTTTTTTGTCTAAACTTTCGTTATCAAATGGAGAATTTAACTTAAATAAGAGTTCTATTGACTCAAAATTAGAAAAGTTACATGCACCGGATGGTTGAAAATCTTCCGGATTAATCGAAAAACTATAAACCATAACTCCTTTAGGAAGTTTTCCAGTATGATGATTATAAGGTTGAATTTTATTGTAATAACTATATTCACGTGCTCCTAATCTTACATCTCCATTTAGTTTAAGTTCTAATGTTTTCACGATATTTTCATTAAAATATTTATAATTATCATTATCAATTGCTGGAATATCTTTGATATCTCTAAATTGCCATAAATTTACTAATCTTGTAAGATCTTCATTATTAGGAGCTTCGTTAGCACTAATTCTATTTTTATTTATATCACTAATTAGTTTTATATTAGATTCAGTATCACTTGTTATAATATATTCTTCGGGGGTCTTATTGATAATAGGATAAGTATTATTAGTCCCATTTATTTTGAATATAAATTCATTGTCGTTAGTTGAAATAACTGGGTCTACTGTTTTAGAAGAATTTGTTCTAAATAATCCATAAAAATATAATGGTGATATATTTGTGGGAAGTGCTTCAATATTATAATAATTTTTAGTTTGTCCATTAACACTATCAACTAAAGGCAATGTGCTATTAAGCATTTGGCTATAAAATCTTGATAATTCCCTATGTTTTCGGATAATTTTGTTATAATAATCAAAACATAATTTATATAGGTAATTTTGATAACTTAATATATTCACATCATCTAATGAATCTAAATTAGTATAATTTGAATGCTGATTTATTGCTATTAAATCATCTCTTTTAGGAACTACATATACTTCTTTGGTAGGATTAAATAATTCAACTGATAATGTAGACTCATTAATATTTCCTAAAAACTCAGATTTAGAAACTCTTTCAATTAAATATCTATGCTCAAAGTTTTTAAGTAGCTTAGATTCTTCATCGCTAAGATAAACATAATTTACACCAAGTGCTGGTTTTAATAACCACGAATCAATTTTATGACTTATAGCTTCAGGACGTATAAATTTTGTTCTTGTAATAATATCATCATTTACCTGGAAATTTATTGCGTCACCGTTTAAATTTTTTGAATTTAATACTGTAAGTGTATCTGTAACTCCTATATGATATAATTGTTTAATTGGTTTTAACTCTATTTCTAATTTTACTGGTATTTTACTCAATGAGATTAGAGGAACTTCTTGACCGGTATATTTACTAAACCAAAAGGGTATAGGAACAATAATTCTTTCACTATCAGTATTAGGTATATTGTCAGTTTGGGTATATTGAGCATATCTATCTTCAATATTTCTATATCCACTATATAAACTATCTACATTACCTATAAGTTTATTGTAAACTTTTAATTGTTCTCGAGTAAGATTAGTATTATTGTATATTTCAATATATTCACCCTCAATAGTTTCTATTAATTGTGTGCCTATAAATATTTTGATACTGTTTATTATTGCTGAACCTAAGTTTTTTACCCATCTAAATGGATAATCTTTAGTGACATTAGGGATATCAAATTCCAAGTTAATTCCAGATAAAAGGTCACCATATGAAGGTATTTTAGCAAATAATGTTGTAGGTAAATCATAATTTAATGATTTCGCGCCTTCAAATTCTACTTTAATATTCTGCATGGCAAAATTGGAATGACGCTTATAAACTACCTTAAAATAAGATTTTTCAGGATTTCCAGTGAAAAAAATATCTTGATTTCCCATAGCAGCGAGTTGTAATAAAGCACCCGTCATTTATAATATAGCTATGTAATAATCTTTAGTATATGATTGTTATAATAAAGAATATTTATATTTTGAATAATAATTCTGCCATTCCTGATTTAATTTCAAGAACATTGTAATACTTCATATAGAGTAATATATCGTATTTGTATTTTTCAGTTATTGCTAAATTTTGATCTATATCTTTAAGTTTAATCTCAAATCTAATATTTTTTATTTCACCCAAATTACTGCTTCCACTGGGATCATATTTATCTGGATGTATAGCAAAACTATATAGATTTATACCTTTTAACATATTACTGTGGTGCATAAAAGATTGAATTTTACTAAAATATTGATGGTCCTTTCTATTTACACGATTCGTTTCATCGAAATCAAAACTAATATTTTCTATTATATTTTCACTAAAAAATTTAAAATTATCCATATTAATTGATGGGATATCTGGATATTTTCGATAGTTCCAGTTATCTATAAGGTCTTGTATATTTTTATTAGATAATTTAGATTCATCACTGATATTATATCCAGTTCCATCTATTGTATGATTTATTGTCTCATCTGTAAATTTTGCTAAATAATGTATTGCTGTTTCAATACTATTATCATTATTACTAATTTCCTTTGATAACTGATAAAAATAGGTTTGTTCTATTTCTGAGATAAATTTATCATAATCATTGTCATAATTAGTGAAATTTAACCAGTTGTTTGTATTTTTAACATCATTTCTTCTTGGAACAATAAGTATTTCTTTACATGGATGATGGGGCATTGCGTTAGTAGGGTCATCTCTTATGTCTAACATACCTAATTTATTGTTTATTTCTAACTTAGTTATTGGCTCTACTACATACTGTAGTGTAGATTCTTGAAAGTCTTTTTTAAGTTGTCCCTCTAAAAAAATATAATCTACATTAAGAATGGGATTAATATTCCATCTGTTATTTTCAAAAAAAGATAAAACGTCTGAATGATTTACAATATTCCCATCTTTATTAGGAATACTTACTCCTTTAACATCAGTTCTATCAAATGTTAAATTAGGAGAGGTAGTTGATATTGTGTATCTGTCATGATAATTTAGTAATTCTTTTAGTGGTCTAAGTTCTAATTCTATTATAGCATCATGATAAAGTAAACTTGAAATAGGTAAGGAAGCTCCAATATTTCTATGAAACCAGAATGGTATAGGTATATTAATATTTTGACTATTCGTACTAGGTATAGAATTATTGGCAGAATTGATATAATTGGATTGTTCAGTATGGGTAAATGTGTTGTAATTTTCTTTTTTATAAGACAATTTATCTTTACAAACCAATTCATTAAGTTTTGATAATTTATCGGATGAATTTGAAATATTATTATAGATAAACATATATTCGCTATCATAATCCTCTACTACTATACCACCAATAAGAATTCTAGCATTTTTTATTATAATATTACCTATATTGTTTGCCCAATGTAAGTGGATTTTATTCGTATCTTTATCAGAAAATATAGCAGGTAAATTTACTTCTAGAAAAAGTGTATTAATCAAATCACCATTTTTATCAAGTTTAAGTTTGATTTTAGTAGTAGAATCGTATGATAAATTACCTATAAATTCAAACTGAAGATCAATAGTTTGTATAGCAAAATTAGAATATTTATGGTAAACCTTTTTGAAAAAACTTATCTGGGGATTTTTTGTCAGATACGAGTTCTCTTTACCTTGTGAATAAAGTTGTAATTTAGCTCCAGTCATTTATAATATAAAAATAAATTTCCTTTAGCTTTATATTAATTAATTAAAGATTAGTTACTATAATTAGTTATTTAATGTCACTAACATCATATCAAAAAACTTTAGTTACTATAGATGTACTTGGTCCTTGCTTATCTACACTGTTATTTGTATTTTTAAGATATTCACGAAGAATATCATATAGTCTATGGCTTACATATCTTTTCGGAATAGGAATAGGTTGCTTATGGGAAATTCCATTTGGATTAGCTGGTGATAGCTTTCTTATAGCTTCATTTGACAATCCACTTGGCTTTGGAGTTCACATATTACACGCATTTTGGGACAGCCTGATTTTTCTGTTCGGTATGTATTTTATTCATATTTGGAATGATAATAGATATTGCGGTTTAGCACAATTAGGTATGCTTGTAGTATATGGACTCCTGCAAGAATTTTTAGTTGAATTAATATTCGATAATAATTATTGGTATTACCAGACTGACAATAGACATAACCCAGTCGTATTTACTATCAATGGAACTGGATATACATGTGTGCCTTATTTAGTTTGGATTATGTCCCCTATTCTATATCTAACAGGTGTTTTTTCAATTATAGATACTTATGGACCACTAAGAAAAGATGGAAGAAGAGAGATAAATGATTCAAGGTGTAAAAATCTTATTGAAAAAGGAGAAGATGAAGATTCGTGGCCTTCTGTATCAACAACTATAACAACTTTATAATTATTCAAGTTTAATGTATCTGTTTTTAATACTTGGTAACTTTTTATAATTATTGAATTTTGCGACTAATTCATTGTATTTTGTAGAAAATATATAAGCTGAACGCTCAATATTAAATTTTAATTTATAAAATGTTTCATTATTTGTTATATTAAATAGTGTAACATATTCATCATTTTGATAGCATTCAATATTATTAAATGGTAAAGATCTATGAAAATCATTTTTATGTTCTTTACATATCATAAGCGAACCGTTAAGGTCAACATGTAAAATATATATTTTAATACTGTTTTTTTCTATAAGGTCTATTTCAATACCTTTGACTAAAAGTTCAATAAAAGGTAATAGATGACTATTATTTTCATATTTTTTTACATTTTTATTGAATACATCAAAACAATTGATAACAGATATCATTTAAATAATTATAGATTTATTTAAATTATAATTAACGAGGTTATAACTTTTTAATAGTATAAACCCTTTAGTTTAGCCTCCATTATATATAGAATATTTTGTGTTGAATATAAGCCTATATTGTCTCTTATAAAAGGATAAAATTCTCCATGAAATACGTAAAATGACATAAATCTTGTTTTAATAGGGCTTTTTTCTAAATTATGATTTACAAAATCATAGGAATTATAAAAATAAGCTACCTCGATATAGTCATTGAATTTACAATGATAATCATGTAGACTATTAAGAATCTTAAAATCATGACTTGCTATTGTATGATAATATCCAGAATCTATTAATTTTTTGGCATTCGTAATGTATATTTCATCAATTTGCTTACTATCATATACATCGCCCTCATATATTCCTTTAACTAATCTAACATGTCCTCTCATAGTTAATATGTAATCTATTTTAGAACTTACAGATTCATTATACGCGGCAAGCGTAATACCAATATTTTTGTATCCCTTGGATAATAATTTAAGATAAAAGTTGTATTCGGTATCCAAAGTCTCTTGTATAATAGCCGATAGCCAGATAAAAATATTCTTTCGCTGAGCATAATCAACTATATCCAATAATCTTTTCCACTGCTGTTTCTTACATAATGACAACTGTTGTATTTTGATAGACATTTTATTACGTTTATAGATGGTTCCCGGTTTGCTTATTCTATCAAGATAATTTATAATTTTATAATATTCATAGTAAGAATTATTATTTTCTGTAAAAATAGGTAAAATGCTCAGACTAATTAAAAAATCATTATTAGTTATTTTTTGAATTACTTTTTGATTATCTTCTAATGTAGATTTTAGATTAAGTACATATATAGCATAAACAGCTATTAAGAAAAATATTATATATATAACTTTACTTAGCATATTATATATATCATATTAAATTATAATACCAATTTTTAATGATTAGGAAAATTATTTATTAGCATAAACTAAACCACCCATGCCATTTCTAATATCTAATATATTGTAGTTGACAAAATATACGGTCATATTATATTTGTAATTCTCGTTATAAGATGATGGTTCTTTGAAATTAACATTTAAAACAAGATTATCTATTTCAGACATATTTAAGAATCCGGTCGGCTGTATTTTCCCAGGAGATTTAGATAATGAATAAACAAGAATATCATCTACATATGTTCCATTATAATGCTGATATTGCTGTTCAAGATTAAAATATTTAGTAGATTTATATTCAAGTCTGTTGTTATTATCAATTTCAATATTCATTGAATCAATTATTCTTCTATCGTAAAATTTATGGTTTTGAATATCTATGGATGGAATATTATTATATTCTCTAAATTTCCAAATATCAAGCAACGATTTAAGATCCGATTGGCTATAAATTCTATCTTGTTTAAATGTTTGAAAGTCTTTATAATTAATTTCCACGTAATCGTTATTTGAAAAGTTACTCCATTCATTTCTTTTTTCAGCATCTGCCCTTTTAGGAACAATAATAATTTCTTTTATTGGATGATAAACTTCAAATTCAAAATTTTTAGTTCCTTCTACACTTAAAATATTAAAACTTGTAACTTGTTCTATTAAATATTTTTGAGAATTTTGTGCTATAAGATTTCTTTCCTTATTATCAAGAAATATATAGTTAATTTCAAGTTGAGGATCAAGTTCCCAAAATGAATTAATGAAATAATTTTCAATACTTAAGTTTTCTGGCGGTTTTACCCATCTGTATCTATCTTGGTTTAATGTAACACTTGCACTGTTAGTATGGGATATAGTTTCTTTATTAGAAATAAGACACAGATCTCTAAAAGATCTTAATTCAAAATCGATGAATACTTGATGATATTTAAGTGCTATAAGAGGTAATGAAAGTCCTCTGTTTTTAGTAAACCAGAATAATAAAGGAACAATAATTTTTTTTGATTTAATACTTGGCGAAGTATTGTAAAACTTGTTAATTTTATTTTCACCGTCCAATTGATTAGAGTTATGAACATGAAAATAAGTATTACTATTAATAGATTTGTCAAATATATCATTTTTACCTTCTAAATTATTTAATTTGAAATAGTTATATATAAATTCACCTGATATAGTTTCTATTAGTGTATCTTCAATATAAATTGACGCTGATTTGATAATACTTGTCCCAATATTTTCAATATATTTAAATCCATTTTCCTGTTCTGATTTTATTGCTGGAAGTTGAAATGTTAAAAAAATATTATCTATAAGATCACCATTTCTGGGAACTTTTACACGAAATTTACTGGTTTCGTTATAGGGTAGTCGTTTATTTATACTTTTTAAGTTACCATTTAAAATACTAAAATTAGAACAGGGAACATTTATTGTTGACATTGTAAAATTGGTATATCTCATGTAAACCTTTTTAAATAAATTTATATTGGGATTATTATTTAGATATGAGTCTTCAATTCCCTTAGTTGATAATTGTAGTAAGCCTCCGCCCATTTATATATATTTATATTATCCTTTAATGTAATATACTGAATATTTTACTAAATACATTATGACATGTAAATATTTCAACCGATTTGTTATCAAGACTAAATTTAAATAACCAGTGTCTGGGTATAAATAGAATATTATATTCGCGTAAAACGATATCTATTGCTTGAACTTTGGAGTTATTTTTATCTGGTAATTTATAATGTTTAAATACAGTGTCGTTTGATTTTTTATTATCAAAAAATTCAGAGAACTTAGGATTAATTAATTCTATATTTTGAGTTTTCATGCTTCTTATCATTAAAATTTCACCATTATGAGAAATGTAATCATTTGTTGGATTATACATTGTAAATTTCTTTGATATTGACAAGGGTGAATGTAAATTATATTTTTCCACATTATCTTTTAGACTAACTTCTTCTATAAACGTTATTATAAGTGGATTAAGTTGATTATACAATTCATTTCCATTTGTGTAATCGAGTTCTTGTTGTTGAATTTCATAACCATCAGCTTTTAATTTATATTTTCTGTAATGCATTATTAATAAAACTATTGTAGTTAAAATAAAAATTTTAGTGTATAATCTCATTTACTATAAATGAATATTTACTTTTTTTAATTTAAACACTATAACTATTTAAAGTTTATTTAATATTATTGATTATAATAATGTCTACTGAAAGATTAACAGCAAGAGTAAAATGGTTCAATCCTCGTGCGGGATATGGATTCCTTACCGATTGTAAAAACGCTGACGACGTATTTGTTCATCATACGGAAATTACAACATCAGGAAATGTATACAAAACACTCACCGCCGGAGAGTATGTAGAGTATGTTACTACCACTGACCCCACCGGAAAAGTTCTCGCAAACAACGTAACTGGTATTCTTAAAGGTCCGCTTCTCTGTGAAAGACCAAGGCCTAAGAAAAAAACTAAAGGACCAAGAGGAGACGAAGATGAAGATTCCGGTCCTGAACAAGCTGTAGGAGATCCCACTTCTGCTGCTCAATAAACAATTATATTTATATAAAGTTTTATATATAAATATATCTATGTCTAGTAATAATAATTTTACCAAAGATTTAATTGTAGGAGGTTTCGCTGGAGGATTTTCAAGAACAGTAACTTCACCTTTAGAAATTACTAAAATGTTACAGCAAAATTACCCTAATAATTTTGGTAAAAAATCGACTAGGTCTATCATAAGAGATGTCTATAAAAGTAATGGTATGAAAGCTTTATTTAAAGGTAATCTTACTAATTGTTTAAGGATCGTTCCTCAAAATGCTTCACAATTGGCTTTCTATAATTATTTTCGTGAAAACATGAATAACTCCTTCCCCGAATATAAAAATACTAATTCTTTTTTATCAGGGTCTTTTGCTGGAATAATTAGTTATAGTCTTATTTATCCTCTTGAAACTGCCAGAAGTAAACTATCTGTTGATATTTCCGGCTCAAATAAACAATATAATAGCTTATGGTCAACTCTTAAATATTCAGCAAGAACTAATGGTGTAAAAAGTCTTTATAACGGATGGTTAATATCTTCATTAGGAATGATACCATATCAAGGTATTACTTTTTCAACATACAGCTATATGAGAGAAAAATACAATCCTGAAAATAATAAATTAATCAATTTACCTATTGGGTCGTTGGCTAGTTTATTTGCGGTAACTGTTACCTATCCATGTGATGTAATTAAAAGAAAATATCATCTTTCAGGAGAACTTGGAAATATTAAATATAATAGTTATAGTCAACTTTTAAAATCAATGTTTAAAGAGAGTGGTATAAAAGCTTTTTACACAGGAATTATACCCTGTTATCTAAAGATGATTCCATCCAGTGCGATATTTTTTTTCACGGTTGAATTATTCAAGTAAATTTGATATTTATTTATATTAATTCTTTATTAATAAATATTTTATGAGTGTTGAACAAACAGACTGGAAACTAAAAGAGACTTTAGGTAATTATAAAAATGAAGGTGACCAATTTAATGTATATGAAAATTGTTCACTAAAAAAACCTGCTGATTATAATCCTGATATAGATATTATCTGCTATAAATCAAATTCTTCAGCATATAATGGGTATAACCAACATTATAATACAGGAAATAACATTTATGATAAATGTATTCAAAAGATTGTAACAAAAGGAACAATTCATCCTGTTGGTAATAAAAGGAAGACACCTCATAATATTAAATTAGAGCTTAAAGAGCATCAAAAAAGAATTTTACATGAAATGCTTGAAAGAGAAGATTACGAATACAGACTTTTAGATTCTCAAAATTTACTATTCTTGTGTGATAATGTAGGTAGTGGAAAGACTATTTCTATTCTTTCACTTATTGCGGAAAGACCCCAAGTTAAAAAAGTTTGGAAAAATAAGTATTATCTACCAAGATCAAAATTGAATAAATACGAACAAGAAAAATACAAAGTTACGGGAGTTACATTTAGTAATAGTTTGCATGTATTTAATTCAAATCTTCTAATTATTCCACATGGAATATTTAACCAATGGGAGAAATACATTGGAGAAAATACAAATATTAAATACTATGTTATAGGAACTAAAAAGAATATGAAAATGGATAAAGAGACTTATGATAAGGTTTTGAATGAAAACAGCATTATTTGTATAAAATCTACTATGGTAAAAGAATTTGTAGGTATTCTTAATTCATATTATGGTCAAACTGGTTGGAATATTGATCAGAATAATACTGTTCAGAATACCGACGACTTTAAATCAACTAATATTTCGGGAATAACAGGTGAAGTTAGGAAAGAAGCGAAACAGTTTATTAGTAATTTTACAAGTAATCCATGTAAAGATATTATGGACAGTTTCTTAGATAAAATTAATAAAATTAATGAAATGATTGATTACAAAGCATTGGGAGAATCAGGTAATATTGTAACATGTGATGAGTTTAAACATATCGCGGGGGGTGGTATGTGCCCAAATACACCAAGCGGATATATTTTCCAGAGAGTTATTATTGATGAAGCTGATTCTATTCACATTCCAGCATTCCCAACAATTCATGCGAAGTATACCTGGTTTGTAACATCGTCTATTAATAATTTGCTGTATCCACATAGAAAAGATAGGTGGGATTCAGGTAATAATAAATATGAAACTATATCCAATGGTATTAGGGGAACAGGGCTTATTAAAGATTCACTATTAAATGCTGTTGATTGGCAAAGACCTTCTAACTCATATTATAAAGGATATAATAGTTGTCGTATTTTTAAAACTATTGTAAGAAATCACCTTAAGTTTATTAAAGAGTCGATTTATATCCCGAAGCCTATTGTAAAATATCACAAATGCTTTACTCCGCCAGAACTTCTTGCTATTACAAATGCGGTAAACAAGGAAGCTTTGAAAGCATTAAATGCTGGTGATATTAAAAAAGCTATGAGTATGATAGGATGTGAATCTTCTACAGAAGATGATATTCTTAAATCTGTAAATGATAAGTTGTATAAAGAACTAGAAGTATGTAAATCAAATCTTTTAAATAAAAATAGTCTTTTACAAGCAGAGGAAAACAATATGGAAAGTGTAAAAGTAATGTTACAATCGGCTAAAGAAGAGAACTTTGATAAAGAATTTATCTTGGATCTCACAGAACAAAAGAACTATGTAAGTAATAGAATCAATAGCATCAAATCATCTATTAAAACATGGACAGATAATATTAATGGATTCGAATCTAAAATCAAAGGTATTGAGGAAAGAGTAAGCGGTTGTGAAAATAAAGTATGTCCTATATGCGCTTGTAATGTAACGGCACCTGCTCTTACTCCTTGCTGTAGAAATGTATTCTGTGTAAAGTGTGTATCAATGTCACTTGAATATTCTAAAGAATGTCCTTTGTGTAGACAACCACTTGAACTTAAAAAATTAAATATTATTGTATCTGAAAAAGTAAATTCAGACGAAAAAGATGTTGTTTTGCCTACAAAAATTGACAATATTATTACACTTCTAAAAGTAAATCCTGATAAAAGAGCTATGATTTTCTCGGAGTTTACTAATGCTCAAGCATTTATGGAACTCAAAGAAAAACTGAAAGAGATGAATATTAAATATGAAGTTCCCTATGGGTCTTCTGGAAGAATTTCAAATATAATTAAAAGATACAAAGAAGATAAGGAGCATCGGGTTCTTCTTCTTAATGCAAATTGTTTTGGTGCGGGCTTAAATCTTCAATTTACCGATGAAGTATATATATTCCATAGAATGAGTGTAGACCTCGAAAATCAGGTAATTGGACGTGCTCAAAGAATGGGACGAACAGGTCCTCTTAATATTCATTATATGTGTTATGAAAATGAATATCCCGAAAATTATGATAATAATTCTAAAGAAGATACTAATAGTAATGACGCCTCAATTGTAAATCAATATTTAGATGATGGTAATGAAACTGTCGTCAATACTATACCCTCTCCTAACTCTCCTAAGATTGATCAACCTAATACATCTACGTAATTTTAGTATTAGTGAAGTTTATTGAAAATTAATTTAGCTAACTCATTATTTTTTAATAAAAATATATATATATGACTAAATCTTGTCCACAACATGGGGCTAATTGTGATATGCGTTGCAGAGACCCAAATGTAGATAACGGAATGATGACTAAAGTATGGGGGCCAGCCGGTTGGCTTTTTTTACATTGCGTTACATTTGGATATCCTTATGCTATCAATCCTGAAAATCTTGATCACGCTTACAAACAAGACCATTATAAAACCTTTTTTAATCTTGTAGGATATATCTTACCTTGTAAATACTGTAGAGAATCTTATATTGAATTTGCCAGAGAAACACCTATTGATAATTTTTTATCAAAAAGAGAAGACCTTACTAAATGGCTT
>Ga0228620_1000544_pt1 | contig 19554 bp, 15 predicted proteins | sample 23DmetaG_FD_186030 | JGI IMG/M metagenome (GOLD analysis project Ga0228620, IMG submission 186030) | Seawater microbial communities from Monterey Bay, California, United States - 23D | ecosystem: Environmental > Aquatic > Marine > Coastal | place: USA: California | collected 2016-10-06 | reverse complement strand
ACGAACTAAGTTCGCTAAAGGTGTTCTTTCATGTGCCCAAACTAAAGTTTCAATTAATTCTTGCCAGTAACCACGCCAAGAAATTAAGAACATGAAACCTGTAGCCCAGATAAGGTGACCAAATAGGAACATCCAAGCCCAAACAGCTTGACTATTCATACCAAACGGGTTATAACCGTTAATTAGTGGTGATGAATTTAACCATAGGTAGTCACGTAGCCAACCCATGATATAATTTGACGACTCGTTAAATTGAGCAGCGTTACCACCCCAAATTGTAACATGTTTCCAGTGCCAGTAGAAGTCTACCCAACTAATTGAGTTTAACATCCAGAACATTGATAAGTAGAATGCATCCCATGCTGAGATATCACATGTACCACCACGACCTGGACCATCACAAGGGAAACTGTAACCGAAGTCTTTTTTATCCGGCATTAACTTAGAACCACGTGCATCAAGTGCACCCTTTACTAAGATTAATGTTGTTGTGTGTAAAGCTAAAGCAATAGCATGGTGAACAAGGAAGTCACCAGGGCCAATTGTTAAGAATAATGAGTTACCATTATCGTTAATTGCCTCAGCCCAACCTGGTAGCCAAACATTGTTACCAGCTACTGTTGCAGGACTATTCGAAGACGAAAGTAAAACATCAAAACCATATAATGCTTTACCAGACGCAGCTTGAATAAATTGTGCAAATACTGGCTCAATTAAGATTTGTTTTTCCGGTTGACCAAAAGCTACTACTGTATCGTTATGAACGTATAAACCTAAAGTATGGAAGCCTAAGAATAGACATACCCAACTTAAGTGTGAAATGATAGCTTCTTTATGCTCTAACATACGTGCTAAAACATTATCTTTATTCATTTCTGGATCATAATCACGTACAAAGAAGATTGCACCGTGAGCAAAAGCACCAACCATTAAGAATCCTGCGATATATTGGTGGTGAACATATAATGCCGCTTGAGTAGTAAAATCTTTAGCGATATAAACGTATGCAGGTAACGCATACATGTGTTGTGCAGTTAGAGAAGTAGCTACACCTAGACAAGCTAGAGCTAAACCTAATTGCATGTGTAGTGAATTTGTAATTGTATCAAATAAACCACGGTGACCTGCACCTAAACGACCACCAGGTGGACGGTGTGCATCTAAGATTTCTTTCATGTTGTGACCAATACCGAAATTAGTACGGTACATGTGACCTGCAACAATAAACACTACAGCAATTGCTAAGTGGTGGTGTGCAATATCTGTTAACCATAATGATTGTGTTGTTGGGTTAAAACCACCAACAAAAGTTAAAATTGCAGTACCAGCCCCTTCACTTGTTCCGAAAACATGCTTTGCTGTATCTGGGTTGTTAGCGTATGCTAACCAATCACCACTAAAGAATGGTGTTAGACCCTCTGGGTGAGGAAGTGTTGTTAAGAAGTTATCCCAACCAACGTGAATACCACGTGACTCAGGAATTGCTACGTGAACCAGGTGTCCTGTCCAAGCTAAAGAACTAACACCGAATAAACCAGATAAGTGGTGGTTTAAACGTGATTCATTATTCTTAAACCAAGATAAACTAGGCTTAAATTTCGGTTGTAGATGTAACCAACCAGCGAATAATAACGTAGATGAAAGAAGAAGTAAGAATAATGAAGCAAAATATAAATCATTATTCGTTCGCATACCAATTGTAAACCACCAGTGGTAAACGCCTGAGTATGCAATGTTAACTGGGTAGTTTACACCACCACGTGTGAATGCTTTTAAAGCAGGCTCACCAAAATGTGGATCCCAAATTGCATGAGCAATAGGCTTTGTTTTTAACGGATTTAAAATCCATTGTTCAAAGTTACCTTGCCAAGCAACGTGGAAAAGATTACCAGATGTCCATAAGAAAATAACGGCTAAATGACCAAAGTGAGAAGCAAAAATCTTTTGATATAGGCTTTCCTCGGTCATTCCGTCATGACTCTCTAAGTCATGTGCAGTTGCAATACCATACCAAATACGACGAGTGGCTGGGTCTTGTGCAAGAGCCTGACTAAATTTTGGAAACTTATTTACCATAATAATATTACCTTTTTAAAATTTAACCAACAGAAATAATTCTTGCTAAGAAGAATGACCATGTTGTACCAATACCACCTAATAAATAGTGTGCAAGTCCAACAGCACGACCTTGAGTAATACTTAAAGCACGAGGCTGAATAGACGGAGCAACTTTGATTTTATTATGTGCCCAAACAATTGATTCAATTAATTCTTGCCAATAACCACGACCACTAAATAGGAACATTAAACTAAATGCCCAAATGAAGTGAGCGCCTAGGAAAATTAGACCATAAGCCGAAACTGCCGAACCATATGATTGAATTACTTGCGAAGCTTGTGACCATAGGAAGTCACGTAACCAACCGTTAATTGATAATGCACTGTTTGCAAAGTTACCACCTGTAATATGAGTAACTGAACCATCAGGACCAACTGTACCCCAAACATCAGATTGCATTTTCCAGCTAAAGTGGAAGATAACTACTGAAATTGAGTTATACATCCAGAATAAACCTAAGAAAATGTGATCCCAAGCAGAAGATTGACAAGTACCACCACGACCTGGACCATCACAAGGGAAACGGAAGCCTAGATTAGCTTTATCCGGAATTAACTTAGAACTACGTGCATATAAAGCACCTTTTAATAAGATTAAAACCGTCACGTGAATTGTGAAAGCATGAATATGGTGAACCATGAAATCAGCTGTACCTAACTTAATAGGCATCATTGCTACTTTACCACCAACTGATACAACATCACCACCGAAAGCATAACTTGCTGTTGCAAGAGCATTAGGTGCTGTGTTACCAGGTGCTGCTAAGTGAGTATTTTGAATCCATTGTGCAAAGACAGGTTGTAACTGAATTGCTTTATCTGAGAATGTATCTTGAGGACGACCTAATGCACGCATTGTATCGTTATGGATGTATAAACCGAAACTGTGGCAACCTAAGAAAATACAAACCCAGTTTAAATGTGAAATAATTGCGTCACGGTGACGAATTACACGATCTAATAGGTTGTTGTAACTTGTTGAAGGGTTGTAGTCACGAACCATAAAAATAGCCGCATGTGCTGCTGCACCTGTAACACAGAAACCACCAATCCACATGTGGTGTGTAAATAATGATAATTGTGTAGGATAATCAGTTGCAATGTAAGGATACGGAGGCATCGCATACATGTGGTGAGCAACGATAATACTAAGTGAACCCATCATTGCTAAGTTAATAGCAAGTTGTGCATGCCATGAAGTTGTTAGAATCTCGTATAATCCTTTGTGGCCTTCACCAGTGAAAGGACCTTTGTGAGCTTCTAAAATTTCTTTCATACTGTGACCAATACCCCAATTAGTACGGTACATGTGACCTGCAAAAATGAATAGTACAGCTAACGCTAAATGGTGGTGAGCTGTATCACTTAACCAAAGACCACCTGTAACAGGGTTTAAACCACCCTTAAATGTTAAGAAATCTGAATATTCTGCCCAGTTACCTGAGAAGAATGGAGCTAAACCTTTAGAGAAACTTGGGTATAACTGTGACATTAATTCACGGTTAATTAAGAATTCATGAGGTAAAGGAATTTCTTGTGGTGTTACACCAGCATCAAGTAGTTTATTAATAGGAAGTGCAATATGAATCTGGTGACCAGACCAAGATAGACAACCTAAACCAAGTAAACCAGAAAGATGATGATTCATCATCGATTCAGCATTTTGGAACCACTCTAATTTTGGAGCAGCTTTATGGTAATGGAACCAGCCGGCAAACATCATTAAAGCTGACATAAATAGACCGCCAAGAGCTGTCCAGTATAATTCAACTTCACTTGTAATACCTTCGGAACGCCATAGTTGGAAGAAACCTGATGTAATTTGAACACCAGAGAAATTACCACCCATGTCACCATTTAAAATTTCTTGACCAACAATTGGCCAAACAACTTGTGCACTCGGCTTGATGCCAACTGGATTAGCTAACCAAGCTGAATAGTTTGAGAAGTAGGCACCATGAAAATGCATACCACTAACCCATAGAAAGATAAGAGATAATTGCCCAAAGTGAGCACTGAAAATCTTACGAGAAACATCTTCTAGTGAATTAGTATGGCTATCAAAATCATGCGCATCTGCATGTAAATTCCAAATCCACGTTGTGGTTTTTGGGCCTTTAGCTAAAGTTCTTGAGAAATGGCCAGGTTTTGCCCATTTTTCGAAGTTAGTATCGACAACATCGCGATCAACTAAAACTCTAACTTTTTTAGTATCACGTTCTTGTGAACTAATAGTCATATGTTCTCTCCTTTGTGGAGATAAAAAACCAGAAACTCTTGTATTTCTAAATAAATAATATTTTGATACAAGTTTTCAAATATAATTATGAATCAAAAAAAGTAAAATATTACAAATATTGTAAAATTAAATAAAAGTACCCCCAAGGGAATTCGAATCCCTGTCGCCTCCGTGAAAGGGAGGTGTCCTAGGCCTCTAGACGATGGGGGCCAAAAACTAGATAACTAGCTGTATATAACTAATAGTGATACTACTCTAAACGTAGTTACTTTGTCAACCAATATTTACTATAAGTAGAATCAATCGGGATGGCAGGATTTGAACCTGCGACATCCTGCTCCCAAAGCAGGCGCGCTACCAAGCTGCGCTACATCCCGATTACACAAGTAATTCTAACAAAAAGTAAAAATTTTGTCTATATAAATTATTTACATTAATTATCTGAACTTTAATTATGCTCATAACAAAAGATATAGAAAAGTTAAAAATTTTAATTATATAAACAAACATTGCTTGATCCGTCTTAAATTAATCATCAATTATTGGATCAACGAGCTTTAATTCTTGGGCTAATTCACCAGGTAATTTCTTTCTTTTACCACTTTCTTCTTCTTTTTTTTCCAGCGCAACTGCAACGTAATCAACAATATCTTGAACGGCCAATAATTTACTCGCATCTTCATCTGAGATATCAATCTTAAAGGCTTCCTCGAATGTTAAAATTAACTCAACAAGATCCAAAGAATCTACATCTAAAGAATCACCTTCCGGTGATTTTAAAAGAATTGTATTTTCAGTAATAACATTCTCTTCAATAAGAAGTTGATTTTCTATAACTTGTTTTACACGTTCTAAAATCAGTTCTTTTGTCATAATGTACTTAGTAGCCATATTTAGTCCTTCCAATACAAATATCCATTAACAAACAGTATAAACAACTTTTTATAAGAAATTAAATAAGTTCAAAAGATAAATTACTGTGCAATATCTGAAAGAATTTGCGTAATCTGAGGCATAGTATTTTTTTGAATGGAATAGATTGGAATACCTAACTTTTTAGCGCTTAAAACGAGTAATAGATTATCCTTTAAATGACTTTTCAAACCTAAAACAATCTCCGCTTCATTCATATTTTCAGTTAGCTTAATATCTAGGCTTAAAGATTGACTGCATTTTCTAACTAAATTATTCGAGACTGAATAAGTAAAGATTGAAACAACATTTGGCTTAGATTGTATCATTTTAGAACTATTATTCTCTCTTTGAGAATCTAATGAATTGTTGTCTTCTGTCTTCAATAACTTAACATGATTCATTTTTGTTTTATCTAGCCGACGCCAAGCTTTATTTAACTTTGTAGAATTATTAGCAATACTTTTATTTTCATTAACCAAATCTAATTTTTTTAAGGAGATTTTAAGCTGACCACCGTCACTTAAATCACGCACTTGTTGCTTCGGATCCATACCTTGTAATATCATATCCACAGATTCTTCAATACGTTCATGAATTGTCCAAACTAAACGGTCATTAATTTCAATAGCTAATTGAAACGCCGATGGTCCCTTACGCTCTAATATACTTTTTTGTGTTCCACGGCGTCGTGCCTCTTCATCACTTAAAGTTACATATTGAATACCACCAACTAAATCCGATAATGTCGGATTTTTAATCAAACTTCCTAAATAGTTACCATGTGCAGTACCAATTAATTGAACTCCACGTTCAGCAATTGTCTGTGCCGCACGTGCTTCTAATTCAGTACCGATTTCATCAATGACAATAACTTCAGGCATATGATTTTCTACAGCTTCAATCATTACTTTATGTTGTAAATCCGTTCTTGAAACCTGCATTCGACGTGCTCGACCGATACCAATATGGGGTACGTCACTATCACCTGCAATTTCATTTGAGGTATCAATAATGACGACACGTTTTTCCATCTCATTTGCTAAAACCCGGGCAATCTCGCGCACCATCGTTGTCTTACCAACACCAGGTTTACCAAGAATTAAAATTGACTTACCAGATTCTAATAAATCACGAATACTATTAATAGTTCCATACATCGCGCGTCCAACACGACATGTCAAACCAATTACTAGACCTTGGCGATTGCGAATACAACTAATACGGTGTAACGTACGCTCAATACCTGCACGGTTATCATCAGCAAAACGACTAAGACGTTTTATTGAATAATCTAAATCTTGCCAAGTAATAACATTTGGTGACAAATATTCGGGATGAGTTGGAAAACGTGCTTCGGGACGACGCCCTAGGTCCATGATAATTTCAATCAAGATATCTTTATCGGGATGCTCATTAATCGTTTCTTGAATCGATTTTGGTAAAATTTCAACTAATCGTGCTAAATCTTCTTTTATATGCATATTCAGAGTTTTAATATTTAATTAAATGTGATATGACCAACCTGCCTCTAAGATTTATTTAATTGGGTTGCCTGGGACTCGAACCCAGAACTTATCGGTTAAAAGCCGAGTACTCTACCATTGAGTTAGCAACCCTTTGCTACCAATAGGATAATAGTACCATAAAATACATTCCACGAAAAGTTAAAAATTTAGCTTACTTTTTTAGACCTATCGTGTAATATTATGTGTATTAATATACAATGTGTTATGCCATTCAATGGGTAAACAAACTACTCATTAAGTATTTTAATAAGATAAAATATTTAGATTCTAAACATTTATGATTAATTGGCAAATTATTGGTCAACTGCTTTCCGCAGCTTTAATTTTATTATCAGGTCCGGTTGTAATTCTATTATTAGCATTAAAAAAGGGTAACCTTTAAAAAATAAAAAAAAGGTGAGGAATTTAAATTAAATTCCTCATCTAAATTTTTAGCATAAAACACTTTACAAAAATCTTCTAAAAATATAAAATTAATTTACAAGAAAAGGATGGTTAGCTCAGTGGTAGAGCGTCTGCCTTACAAGCAGATGGTCACTGGTTCGAATCCAGTACCGTCCATTATAAAGTTACACGAACTTAAAAAATTAAGCGATTACTCTAATATTTTTATGCTTTTTTGATTATCTAGATATTGTATTAATTACAAACCTAGATAATCTTTATTTCCTGACGTCTTATATTTCATTTTATCTGCGATTAAAAGACCACGTAATCTAATATTTTCCCATCCAATACCTAATAACGTCATTAGAATTAGAATTTGACTAAAAAGTAAAATTGGGTCTAAACGCCAACCATGAATGATTAATATAGAACTATACATTAAACCAAGACTGGTATAAAACATGTCAACATCACGCGCTAATTCAAACTTAACTGTACGAACAAAATATAAGCCTAGGAAGGCTGCAATTATTAACATTCCAACAAGAATGTTCGGACCGACGTTGATGTTAATCATAAATTAGTCTCGTAATAATTGATCGTTTGAACTAACCCAAATTAAAGCAGTTGCAATAGCAGCAACAACAAGTAAACCAGCAAATAAACTTAATGTGAAATTTACTAACGATGGAGTCATAATATTTTAGAAATTTAAAAAATAAGGTTAATGATATAATCAGCTAAATTATAAACCTAGTTAATAAGAGTATACTATCAAATAAACAATATTTGACATGAAATATTAATATTTAGAAAAAGTATAGATTATATATATAATATATTTCCTCAACCTATCATTATTAATTATACATTAATTACAATAGGTTGAAAAAATTTACACTGTTAACTCAGATTAAGAAACTTCAACAGGTTCTACTGGATCTTGATCTGCTTTTTCTTTCTTACGCTTACGCATAGTAGATAAAGCAAAACGACGACGTTGTGGAACATCTGATTTATCTTCTTCTTCTGGTACTACTGTACCTTCGGTTAAATTAATCTTAACTTCACCATTTGCGTCTAAAGTAACAATAATGTTACTTCCCTTCTTAAATTCTGTATTTAAGAAAGAACCAGCTAGATTATCCTCTAATAAATGCATAATAGCACGACGTAAAGGTCGAGCTCCATAAATTGGATTATAACCTTCATCTGTTAATTTTTCTTTTACAGCATCAGTAACTTCCAAGTTTAGACCTTGCTTTAAAACTCGATCACATAATTGTGAAACCATGATATCAGCAATTTCACGTACATTTTGCTTGTTAAGTTGAGAGAATACAATAATTTCATCAAGACGGTTTAAAAACTCTGGACGGAAGTATTGTTTTAATTCCTCATTTACTGCACTAGAAATTCTATCATATTGGCTATCACTTTCGTCATCAGCCGTTTCAAAACCAAGACCACCTTGTGAACCCTTCTCAATAACTTTCGAACCAATGTTTGAAGTTAAGATTAATAGGGTATTTTTAAAATCAACTAAACGACCCTGTGCATCCGTTAATCGCCCATCTTCTAAGATTTGAAGTAAAAGGTTAAATACATCTGGGTGAGCCTTTTCAACCTCATCAAATAGTACTACAGTATATGGCTTACGACGAACAGCTTCTGTTAATAAACCACCTTCTGAGAAACCAACATAACCAGGAGGTGAACCAATTAACTTAGCAATATTGTGACGTTCCATGTACTCAGACATATCCATACGAACCATCGTATCTTCCGAACCAAAGAAGTATGAAGCTAAAGCTTTTGTAAGCTCTGTCTTACCTACACCAGTTGGACCAGAAAAGATGAAACTTGCAATTGGTCGGTTTGGATTTTTTAAACCCACACGAGCACGACGAATTGCACGCGAAATAGCCATTACTGCTTTATCTTGTCCAATTACACGACCGTGTAAGATTTCTTCCATCTTAAGTAATTTTTCCGTCTCAGATTTTGAAACTTTACTTACAGGAATACCAGTCCAAGCAGCTACAATTTCTGCAATGTCATCTTCCTCAACAGTAGGGTTGTATTTTGCTTGATTTTTATTTAAGCCTTCTTGACGTTGGATTAGTGCTGTAATTTGAGCACGGATTTCCATCTCTAAGTCACGACAGTGACCAGCCTCATCAAAATCTTGCTCACGAATTGCAATATCTTTAGCCTGTAATAGCTCACGAAGTTCTTTATCTAAATCTTTTGCAGCTTTTGGAAGACCACAACCTGATAAACGAACACGTGCACTAGCTTCATCAATTAAATCGATTGCTTTATCCGGTAAGAAACGATCTGCAATAAACTGTGCACCTAACTTAGCAGCAGCAACTAATGCACCATCACTAATTCTTAACATATGGTGACGCTCGTAACGGTTTCTTAAACCACGAAGAATCTGAATTGTCTCATCAACACTAGGTTCTGGAACATTTACAGGTTGGAATCGACGTTCTAAAGCTTGATCTTTTTCAATATGCTTTCGGTATTCCTCAATTGTTGTAGCACCAATACATTGAAGCTCACCACGTGCAAGTGCCGGCTTTAAAATATTCGCTGCATCAACAGCACCTTCTGCTGCACCAGCACCAATTAAGTTATGGATTTCATCAATAACTAAAATAATAGTTGTTGAATTCTGAACTTCTTCCATAATACGCTTAATACGATCTTCAAACTCACCACGATACTTAGTACCTGCTAATAAAAGACCAATATCTAAAGCAACAATTTCTTTTTCTTCTAAAATATCTGGTACATCACGCTGTATAATTCTTTGAGCTAAACCCTCAGCAACAGCAGTCTTACCAACACCCGGCTCACCAATTAGAACTGGGTTATTTTTCTTACGTCGCACTAAAATTTGAATAACACGTTCAATTTCTTTTGCACGACCTACTACAGGATCAAGCTTACCTTCTTTAGCTTGCTCTGTAATATTGGTAGTATATTCTTCAAGAGAATATTCACGATCATCATCTTCACCACCAATAACTAACGCTACAGCATTTAGATCTGACGAATCAGCACCAATAGCCATTAAAACGTCAGCACGAAGCTTTTCAACATCAATTTTTAAATCATCAAATAGTCTCCAAGCTACACCATCATCTTCATCTAAAAGTGCTAGTAAAATATGCTCTGTACCAATATAACCGTGACCAAGATCACGTGATTCTTCGATACTATTTTCTAAAACACGTTTAGCACGAGGCGTAAAAGGAATCTCAACAGCGACAAAACCCGAACCGCGACCGATAATACGCTCAACTTCCATTCGAGCATCTTTTAAAGTTAAGTTTACAGATCTTAATACTTTATAAGCTACTCCAGTACCTTCACCAATTAAACCAAGTAAAATTTGTTCAGTACCTACAAAATTATGCCCTAAACGACGTGATTCTTCTTGCGAAAGCATCACAACTTTTATGGCTTTTTCTGTAAAACGTTCAAACATCTTATTCGTTACCAGAATGAGTTTTTATCTTCTATTTTCGTCTTCTAGTATTTTTGGTGGGATGGTCAATTAATAAAAAAATTCTTAAAGGTTTACGTCAATACTCAAAATAGGTTATTGTATTAAAAGATATTATAACTACAAGTAAAACTCTTATGATAACAAACGAAAAAAATAAAATAAACAATACTGCCCTTTTAAACAAAGTGGAATCAGAGTATCTAAAAGAGGATATCCCGAACGTTCGTGTAGGTGATACAGTTCGATTAGGGGTGGAAATTCGAGAGGGTAAAAAAACTCGTATTCAAGCCTATGAGGGTGTTGTTATTTCTCAAAAAAATTCAGGGATTAATAAAACAATCACTGTACGTCGAGTTATGCAAGGTATTGGAGTTGAACGTTGTTTCTTACTACATTCACCAAAAATTCAAACAATTGAAATTAAAAGATCATCTAAAGTTAGACGTTCGAAACTTTACTACTTACGTGAGTTATCAGGTAAGGCAACACGATTAAAGCAACGTTTTTAATAAGTTTTAAATTCTAATAAGTAAAATATAGACAAAACAAAAGACTCAAGTTTAACATCGATAAAAATAAAAATGTGCTGCTATTGAATAATTCTGACACATTATTTTTATTTTTATTATGTAAACTTGAGCTATGTTAAACAATACTTAAGAATTAAAAAAATTACAATAGTTAATAATTAAGATTACAGCGTTAATAAATCAGGAGCGAAGCGATTCATTTCAATTAGCATACCTGCTGTAAGAGACATCCAGACAGTTAGTAAAACTGGTGCTGTTGATAAATACGTTTTTAAAGCATCCATAAATTTGTGTAAATATAAATTAAATTTATTTTTTATTCTTTCAAAGTCGCCGATTATCAAGTGTTCAGTAAATAAATTACCTCAACTAACCAAAAAGTTATATAACTTTCTATTAGCTTTAGTAGTAAATCTTACCACCACCCCATTTCTCAGAAACAACTTTTGGTTGTAATAAAATGTGGCCAGCGATAGCAAATAGATCATCTTCTGATAATGAACGCATTTTAGGGAAGATATCTGCGCTGGCAATACTTGGGTGCGTTTCTGCGATTGATTCTAAACCATCAAATGTTGTTGGGTTCTTTAAGTAATCAACTAGACCAGCAACACTATTACGGTTTGGAGTAGCTAGACTTAGACCTTCTGGGTCTAAACCAATATTTGGGTTTGTCTTTGTAATACCACCAGTATGGCAAGATCCACATGAAGCACCAAATAGACGCTTACCACGCTTTACTTGCTCGGCAGTTAATACAGTTGTCTTACCTGAAGAATCAAGAGCTACAGTACGTGTAGCTTCATCTAATTCAATAGCATTGGCTGCTGTTGAGCCTAAAAGAGAAACACCAATCGATAACGCGAAAATACTAGATTTTTTAAACATTAGCTTATGTAATTAAATATGATCCAAAAATTTAAGATTAAAACTCACTTATTAAAATAATTATATACACAAAAATAATAAAAAAGTAAGAATTTAATGAAATTCAAAAAGAATTAACGAGGAGAAACTGTAATATCCTCAGGTTCAGCAACAAAATCACCAGCAACAAACTCTTGCCATGAAGCTACTGGCCAAAGGTATCCAGAAAGCATGATTTTTAATGCTAAAGGTACATCAATAATGATCTCTTTTTCTGTTGGGTTACTTGATGTTGCTACCGTATTAACATACTTACGACCAGCCCAACCAATCCAACCTGTAGTGTATAAGAAACCTAGACCAGGAATCATAAATTCACCAGCATGTTTCCAATCACCATCTACAATCAAATGTGGAAGGCCATCAGGACCACAAAGTAGATCAGAGTCGGCGTAAGCCTTAAAACGAGCTTTTGTTTGATCAATTTGAGCTTGTAAAGCAAGATAAGGTGGTGTACCTTTTTCATACTTTGCTAAACGTCCTTCTAATTTCTTAACACTAGCGTTTAAACGCTTTGTAAAAACAGGTGATTTATCGCAATCAACAAGAATACCAGCAGCGAAACTCGCACTAGGAGCATATAAAGCAACTAAGAAAGCGATAATTACAGAAGTTAATTTATTCTTCATAATTCAGAATATTTTTAATCTTTAAATTGTAGAGTCTACTAAAAGGTTATTTACAAATAAGTATAAGTTACTTTTCTGAAAACTAACTACCAATATCAAATATATTTACCCTTAATACACTTAATATATTTTACAAATCTTTTTAATGCCCGGAACCAGATTCGAACTGGTGACACGAGGATCTTCAGTCCACTGCTCTACCAACTGAGCTATCCAGGCTTGTACCACATAAATGTAGCAAAATTTTACCCTTTAAGCAACATAAATTTCATTTTTTTTTTTACAAATCCCCTTATTACGGGAAATGTTGCGATTATTTAGGTAAAATTCGTTTTTTTAAGTGCACTTTTAGTAGCATATTCATGCGATTGTTTTTTTAATAAGTTTAAATTTTTTTTAATTATCCTTTTAGCGTATCTTTTAAAACATCTACTTTAGTGGTATGCTTAGTGTACATTTTAATAAAGAATTGTCTTGTTAAGATGCTTGTAAGGTCGTTAGTAAGTAAAAAAAATGAGAATTAAAAATACATAAAATAATTTTATGGCTGGTAAGAAAATATTATATCAAGATGATGCAAGACGTGCTCTTATTAAAGGCATGAATATTATGGTAGAAGCAGTTTCGGTAACATTAGGTCCAAAGGGTCGAAATGTAGTCTTAGAAAAGTTTGCTGGTTCACCTCAAATTATTAATGATGGTGTTTCTATTGCTCGTGAAATTGAGCTAGAGGATAATATAGAAAACACGGGAGTTTCTTTAATCCGTCAAGCCGCCGCTAAAACAAATGATGTTGCAGGTGACGGTACAACAACTGCGACGGTTTTAGCTTATTCCATGGTTAAAGAGGGAATGAAGAATTTGACGGCTGGTGCTAATCCGATTTCGTTAAAAATTGGTATGGAAAAAGCCTTAAATTATGTTATTGCACAAATTAACGAGTATTCACGACCTGTGGAAGATGTTCAATCAATTTCACAAGTTGCTTCTATCTCTGCCGGTAATGATAAAGAGATTGGTTCCATGATTGCATCTGCGTTAGATAAAGTTGGTAAGGATGGTGTTATCTCTTTAGAAGAAGGTAAATCGACTGAGATTGAACTTGAGATTTCGGAGGGTATGCGTTTTGATAAGGGTTTCATTTCACCTTATTTCATCACAAATCCTGAACGGATGGAGGTTGTTTTAGAGAATCCATATATTCTAATTACGGATAAGAAAATTTCAATTGTAAAACAAGATCTAATTCCTGTTTTAGAACAGGTTGCGAAAACGAAGCGCCCACTTTTTATTATTGCTGCGGATGTTGAAAAAGAAGCTCTAACAACTTTAATCTTAAATAAACTGAAAAATATTGTTGATGTTGCTGCTGTTCGTGCACCAAGTTTTGGAGCTCGAAGAAAACCTATTCTTGAAGATATTGCCGTTTTAACAGAAGGTACTGTTATTACGGAAGATACTGGTTTAAGTTTAGAAAAAGTTCAACTGGAACAATTAGGTCAAGCACGTCGTATTATTGTTTCAAAGAGTGATACAACGATTATTAATGAGGGTACTGAAGACCTTGTTAAAAAACATTGTGAAAAGTTACGAAAGCAAACTAGCTTAGTTGATGAGCCGTTCCAAAGAGAACAACTACAGGATAGAATTGCGAAATTATCTGGTGGAGTTGCTGTTATCAAAGTTGGTGCAGTTACCGAAACAGAAATGAAAGATAAAAAACTACGTTTAGAAGATGCTATCAACGCTACCCGTTCTGCAGTTGAAGAAGGTATTGTACCAGGTGGTGGTACTACTTTTGTTCATTTAGCTGAAAGTTTAAAACATTGGGCAAAACTAAACTTAAAAGAAGACGAATTAGTTGGTGCTTTAATTATTGTTAAGGCAATTACGGCTCCCTTATCTCGTATTGTTAAGAATGGTGGGAAAAACAGTGCTATTGTTTTAGAGCGTGTTCAGCAAGAGAATTTTAATGTAGGCTATAACGCGTATTCAGAAGAGTTTGGTGATATGTATGATTTAGGTATTATTGATCCTGCAAAAGTAAGTCGTTCAGCCTTACAAAATGCAACGTCTATTGCCGGTATGATTCTGACAACAGAATGTATTGTTGTTAATGATAGTGAATAATTAAGTATTTAATTGAAAATCAATCTTGATGGTTTAATCGAAATTTCTAATTTCTTTTATTCTAATCAAGAATTGATTTTCTTTTTAATGTTTACTTTGTGTTGGGCAGGTAGCTTAGGGGATAAAGCAGTAGATTCCGATTCTAAAGATCAAGGGTTCAAATCCCTTTCTGCCTAATTGGTTTGCTTTTTATTTCTCTATTTAGATAAATAGTATGCTATTATTATTTAGATAAATAGTTTCTAGTTTGGGGCTGATAGGTTTCGACAATTTAATAATTTTTTTAATGCAAGTCGAGTTTAATCGACTCGTTAAAATCGATCATACAAAAAAATAAATGCAATCAAAAACGTATTTTCAAATCAAAGAACTTTAGCTTTCGCTTAGATTTTTGATATTATTTAATTTATAAAATTAAAATTGAATAATTCACTTAGTTTTTGCTCTGGGTTTATTAGCCTAGTTAAGTCAGATATCTAACTAAAACGCTTTTTAAGCTAAGCTTGTGAATGATTTAAAAAAACTGTTAGGTTGGACGTGGGTTCAAATCCCACCAGTTCCAGAATTTGCATCTGTGGCCGAGTGGTTAGGCACCGGACTCATAATCCGTTCTACGCTGGTTCAAACCCAGTCAGATGCATTTAATGTCGGTTATTCTTGTTATTTTTTATGGTATGTTTTTGTAGAAAGTATTATATGAATGTAATGAAATAATTATTAATTTAAAGAGAAAAGATAATAATGGCAGATAAAGTTATTGGTGTAGATTTAGGTACAACAAATTCGGTTGTTGCGGTTATTGAAGGTGGTCAGCCAGTTGTAATCACAAATTCAGAAGGTTTACGAACAACACCATCAATTGTAGCTTATACAAAAAAACAAGACTTACTTGTCGGTCAAATTGCAAAACGACAAGGTGTAATTAACGCTGAAAATACTTTTTATTCAGTAAAGCGTTTTATCGGTTCAAGTGCCCGTGAACTAGATGCAGAATTGCGTGAGGTTGCTTATAACATTGTTGAAGACGGTGATACAATTAAAATTAAGTGTTCAAACTTAGATAAAGTATTTAGTCCAGAAGAAATCTCTTCACAAGTACTTAGAAAACTTGCGGGTGATGCCTCAAAATATATTGGTCAAACTGTTAATCAGGCAGTTGTAACTGTTCCAGCGTATTTTAATGATGATCAACGTCAAGCAACTAAAGATGCGGGTAAAATTGCCGGTTTAGAAGTTTTACGTATTATTAATGAGCCAACAGCTGCTTCTTTAGCTTATGGTCTTGATAAGAAAGATAATGAGCGTATTTTAGTTTTTGATCTTGGTGGTGGTACATTTGATGTATCAATTTTAGAAGTTGGTGATGGTATCTTTGAGGTTCTTTCAACATCAGGTGATACTCGTCTTGGTGGAGACAATTTTGATAAGAAAATTGTTGACTATATAGTAAACGATTTTGAAAAAGCCGAAGGTATTAATTTAAAAACGGATAGTCAAGCTTTACAACGTTTAACTGAAGCGGCTGAAAAAGCAAAGATTGAACTATCAACATTAACAGAATCAAGTATTAGTTTACCTTTCATTACAGCAACAGAAACGGGTCCAAAGCATATTGAAACAACTATAAAGCGAGCTTTCTTTGAAGAACTTTGTGATGACTTAATCAGTCGTTGTCGTATTCCAGTTGAGAATTCATTAAAAGATGCACGACTAGATACTGCCAAATTAGACCAAGTTGTTCTTGTAGGTGGTTCAACAAGAATCCCAAGTGTTCAAAATGTTGTTCAAACAATTACTGGTAAAACACCAAACCAAACTGTAAACCCAGATGAGGTAGTAGCTGTGGGCGCAGCGATTCAGGGTGGTGTATTATCTGGCGAGGTAAAAGATATTCTACTATTAGATGTAACGCCTTTATCACTTGGTGTTGAAACAATGGGTGGTGTTATGACAAAGATTATTGCTCGAAATACTACTATTCCGACTAAGAAATCTGAATTCTTCTCAACAGCTGTCGATAACCAAACAAATGTAGATATCCATGTTCTACAAGGTGAACGTGAATTCGCATCTGATAACAAGAGTCTAGGCGAGTTTAAATTAGATGGTATTCGTCCAGCGCCACGTGGTGTACCAAAAGTTGAGGTTAGTTTCGACATTGATGTAAATGGTATTTTACTTGTTAAAGCAAAAGATAAAAATACAGGTGCAGAACAATCTATTTCAATTACTGGATCATCAAAGTTAGATGATGTAGAAATTGACCGTATGGTTGAAGAAGCAGAAGCATTTTCACAAGCAGATAAAGAGAGACGTGAAAATGTAGATCTGCGTAATGAAGCCGATTCTTTATGTTACCAAGCAACAAAACAACTTGAGAGTTTAGATGCATCATTAGATGATGCTGCGAAGACACAAGTTAACGGTTTAATTACTGAAGTTCGAAGTGCTATGGATGCGGAGAATTTCGAGGAATTAAAGGCTAAGACAAAAGAATTACAAGAGTTAATGGCTACTCTAATTAGTAATATTCCAGACCAAGATGCTGCAAATGCTGGTCCTGAGGGTGGTGTTAATGATGGTGACTCAATTGAAACAGAAATTAACTAATTAACTAAATAAATTATATTTGTTTTTAACAAAAAAAAAGAACTACGAATAGAAAATATTCGTAGTTCTTTTTTTTCTCTTCCAAACAATTTGCATTTTTTAACTAATTCTGTTAATGTTAGTTAGTAAAAACATGGCTCTATCGTCTAACGGATTAGGACAAAAACCTTCTAAGTTTTGGATGTAGGTTCGATTCCTACTAGAGCTATTCTATTAATATTGTAATTTTTAATTTTCAATTTCAAAAATTTCTTCAAATACTTGTTGTACCTTATCACCTGAATCGATTGTTTCTAGTGGATCTTTACGTAAACGGTGACGTAAACAAAGAGTAATAACCTTTTCAATATCTTCAACTGTTACTTCATCACGTCCGTTAAGTGCGGCATAAGCTTTTGATGCACGGTTTGTTACAATATCACCACGTAAACCATCAACATCTAAAATACTACATACTTCAGAAATCTTAACACGAAGGTCATATTCTAGCTTTACATCTGAAAGAATGTTTTGTGCACTAATAATTTTATCAGTTAAAGCTTTTTGTTCTTCGTCGTATTTGTCTAACCATTCTTGTGGATTTAAATCAAATGATGTACGTTCTTCAACAATTTTAACTCGTAGAATTGGATCTTTTACTGTTCTAATTTCTGCGTGCATTCCAAATCGATCTAAAAGTTGTGGACGTAACTCACCTTCTTCCGGGTTACCTGATCCTACAAGTACAAATCTTGCTGGGTGACGGATCGAAATACCTTCACGTTCAACTGTGTTCCATCCAGATGCTGCTGAATCTAGTAGAATATCTACAAGGTGATCATCTAGTAAATTTACCTCATCTACGTAAAGAATTCCACGGTTAGCTTTTGCTAAAAGGCCTGGCTCAAAAGCCTTAATACCTTCAGTTAATGCTTTTTCAATATCAATTGTACCACAAACACGATCTTCCGTTGCACCTAGAGGAAGGTCTACCATTGGAATTTTAATTTGTTCCGTGCTTAATGTCACATCATTTTGATATTCTGCAAGAACGTCAGCACTCATTAATTCAAGATCTGTAGGGTGTGAATTAAATGGATCATCTTTTACAATATCAATTTTTGGTAATAAATCAGCAATTGCACGAATAGTTGTAGATTTTCCTGTACCACGGTCACCCATAATCATTACACCACCAATTTTAGGATCAACTACGTTAAGCTCAAGAGCAAGTTTCATTTCTTCTTGACCTACGATTGCCGTGAATGGGAAAATTGGTAAATTAGTTTCTTTCATTTTTTTAAGGTTCGTTGTATTTAACTAAATTTTGTTATTAAGTCCAAAAAAGGTTTAAAAGGTTTCCAACATACTAATAATTCGAAAACCTTTAACTCTTTTTTAAGCGTATAAGGTTGTGCCTAATCGAATTGCTAAAATTGACGCAACAAGTGCGATAGCTAAGGCAAGGTAAATTTGAGAATCAGTGATCATGTTAAATCCTTTTTCTAAATATTAAAACAATAATATTTAATTATATTATATAAAAATCATTATATACCTTATCTTATGTTATTTGCAATTATATGGTATGCAATATTAAATAAATATTTTTTTTATATAAATTTTGTTTCTAGTCGAAATCCATGTAAAATGCCTGATTTCTAGTCTACAGCCTATAACTTCTTTACTGAAGTGTTTCTAACATATTAGATGGTCAAATTTGTTTTTATTTTGTTACCCCTTAATAAATGATATCAATTATTTGTATTGGTTCAATTACCTAAATGTACATTTGTGCGTACATATATATATATACGTATCTGTTAATGTTCACCACCTTTGCCCTATTTAAACTGAGTAGCTAAAACTTCCATTATCTTGTTTTTAATATTTTTTTTTAATTAGTACTTGACATTTTTTGTCCGTTTGAGATAAGTTTATCTCTGTGGATATGAAAGAGTTTTAACTCAAACAATAAAAACATTTAGGAAATTTTTCGAGAGTTTGATCCTGGCTCAGGATGAACGCTGGCGGTATGCTT
>Ga0228620_1000543_pt1 | contig 19563 bp, 17 predicted proteins | sample 23DmetaG_FD_186030 | JGI IMG/M metagenome (GOLD analysis project Ga0228620, IMG submission 186030) | Seawater microbial communities from Monterey Bay, California, United States - 23D | ecosystem: Environmental > Aquatic > Marine > Coastal | place: USA: California | collected 2016-10-06 | reverse complement strand
CAGAGCACGCGCTCTCTGATATTAGCGTCTCTATATTTTCCATCACCTCTTTGGGTTCAAAATCTTCATAGTTGAATACCCTTGCACCGAAGTCTTCTACAATTCCCCATTTCGAACCATGATCATATGCAATACAGACCGAAGGAGTACCAACTGCGGCTGCAAAAATAGCCGAGTGCATTCGCGTGGCGATCATAAAATCGCACCCCGAATACCAGCGACACAAATTTTCGACGCTGGCTTCACCTTCAATTAACTCAATATTGCCAATAAAACTATCATCCATTGACGCAAGCAGTTGATTTACTGCATTTTTATTGTCTTGCCCTGCGGTAGTTACCTGTGGCGTCACAATGACCTTATACTCGTTATTAAACAACCACTCCAAAATGTAACCGAGCTTCTGCACGTAATGTTTTACAATATTAGTACCACCTTTATTCCAATCTACGATAGTAAGCCCCACGCACTTCGTCTCATGTCGAACCAACGAATTCGAATAATCTGAAATATAGAGCAACGACAGATCAGGACTATATCGATAATTTACTCCTGAATAACAACAATCTTTCGCCATTATTTCAAGCGAAACAGACTCCCTGACGGTAACAACTTCACATTTCCGGAAGCAAAAAGCTACCAACCTCTTGGCAATATGAGAATCATAATTCCAAACGGAAACTCCAAGACAATATATATTTTTTTTAAGGAGTATACATACCAGCGAATGATACGTGAGAATAATTGCAGTATAAATCTCGCTTAACTTACTGCCCCCACGAAAATTACGGCCGTTCCAAACGATGTAATCTGCATCGATGATTTTTCGAAGGGTCTCTCTTTCGTCATTTTTAAGCAACAGTCTATACATATTTAAATTGATAGATAGAAAAAATAGTCTAATAAAGGCGAGCGCTAGGCTTAAAAAAATTTTAATTTTTTTAAGCCTATTTTTTCCAAACGATGGGAAATCATAGTAGGTATCTCTCAAGCCGGGTATTATGCCAACGCCTTCATTAAGGCTTTCCCTATACTCGTCAGAAAAGCTATTCGTTTGGTTGGCCCCATACCACGATAAAATAGTGATGTTATTTTTTTGAAACCGCTGTTTCAAAAGTCTAATTAAGGAAACATGCATCGCTGCATCCCCTCTGTTCTTATCTGAGGGTAGATCTAACAAAACACACTTAGCAGAGCTTAGTTCAGAGATATTCATAAACTTCCTCGGGAATCTTTAAATAAATCAATGTAACTCTTAGTTATTTTTTCGTTGTTGAACTCCGAGCTCAATCCCCCTCTGAGAACACAGTCATTATCCTTACGCTGAATAATCGCCTTTAACTTAACTAGCCAATCAGACATGTCTTTTTCGGCGGCTAGATTTTCAGACCTATGGATAACTTCTGGAATTCCCCAATTGTTAGTAGCCAAAACATGAGCGCCAGCCTTTACACCTTCTATCGCCACGGTCGGTATTGACTCATAACCCTCAGACGGCACTAGAAGAACATCACAATCTCTATACATTTTAGCGAGCGCCTTTTCAGAAATTTCTTTTAAAAAAAACACCCGATTTTCTAAGCGAAAAGTTTTAATATCAGCCTTCACTTTTTCCATAAGGCCTTTATCAATCATTCCACCACCAACAATCCGAAGAGTTCCTTCATAGGTGTCAGAAAGCTCAGCAAATAGGGAAATGAGAAATTCTAAACCTTTCTTTCTAGCGAATCTTCCAACAAATAAAATGTAGTTACCATTTCTACTCTCATAAGTTTTCCGCTCGAAGTACTGAGCGGATGGATTGTATATCCTCACGATCTTATCATTTGGAACATTATAATCGACAAACATTTCTCGCTTTTGAAATTCGCTTGTTACAATTATCTTATCGGCAAATCGAAATGAATTTACATCAATAATTCTCTGTATTCGGGAGTTTATAACTCGAAAAAATTGATAAAGAGTTGTTTTTTTATTTAAGTCAGCGCGTAGCTCCGGAAGATAAGATCCGTGAGCAGTGACAACTATTGGTATATCTCGAGCATCTAAACTTATGCGGATAGCAATCTTCGATATCAATACCTGAACTGGCGAATGACAGTGAACCACATCAATATTTCTTTCACATACTATTTTTTTTATTGCACTATACATACGCATAGCCCTGGTAAAATAATATAAGACTCCTCGACCTATTCCCTTGGGTGTATAAGTAACTTTTGGATCAGCACTAAATCCTTGCTCCTTATCCCAAATCGAAGGCCCGGAGACAATGTGAACATTATGCCCAGAACGTTCGAGCAGAGTGTTAAGCGTACAGGTATTTTTAATTTCTCCACTTATCGTAGGTCCATTTTTAGGTGGCCTGTGGCCCACCATCACCGTTAAAATATTCATTCGTATATTTTCACCACAGCGACAAGCTGAAATAAATCAAGTACTTTAACCTCGACATCGCAATATGGAAGAGATTTTTGAATAAAACTCTTAAAGCTATTGTGACTCCAAAAGTTAATATGGCCGGTATAGGCACCTCTATCCGGCAGATACCGACCACACTCCAAGCCGTCATTACGGCCATTAGGAACTGACAGTACCATGACTCCGGGCTTTGCCAGCTTACTTTTAAGCAGATGAAGCATTTCATGTGGAGATTCCAAATGCTCCAAAACCTGTGTTAGGAAAATCACATCTCCGCTGATCTTTTCGTCAGAGGACAAAATCCTATTTTCAAATCTTCCGGCAGCGCATAACTTTGGACCACATAGAATGGTTTTCGCGCTAGGATCATATCCAATCAGTTCTGCTGGGTTTGCGATACTATCGATATAACCTAGGAGATAGCCTAAACCGCAGCCCACATCCAAAACCCTCTTTTTTTCAAAGGTGACACCCAAGTCAACTGCTATGTCGATTAAAGCGCGCTGCTCTGCCATCCTTTGATCTGATAGATAACCCCGCACCTGTTGAAAAGATCTGTAATGCTCCTCATTTATTAAACACTCAGCATCTTGAACATACTGCCGCAAGGCCTCATCAACACGCTGACATTCTAGTCGTGGAACTTTTTTTGATCTGACAGAAATCTTTTTTTCGTCGACTGTTTGAGCACGCACAACCTTTAGCCCTAGAAACAATAGAAGTTTCTGAAACGCAGCTCTTATCCGCTGTAGTACCATTTATCTTTTTTGTCCTATTAGCTTTCTTATAATTGACCTTCTAACAAAGCCCCTATGAAATTTTAAAGTATGCCGACCATGCGAGTTTCGATACGCGACTGGATCCCAAAATCTAAATAAAGCTCGATTAGCCAACATATAGTCCAGAGCAAAAAATCTGTTTTTACCAAGATCTATTAACCCCAGAGAGCTTATATCACCAGGTCGGTTAAGCACTGATTGATCTTGCTCATTAATCCATTGATTCAAAGAATTTTGTATTAAAGGGTCAGTAGACTGTTCTAGAAAAACAGCATCTTGACTCGAATTTTCCCAGTATTCACGAGTTTTATGGCCAACGTGTAAGTTATGTTGTGCAACCAAAACTACATTCTCATAGAAAAACGTGGACGCAACAAGACACAATCCCGGCCAACTCTTTACAGCATCTTCAATTAAACAGATGCGTTTGTTAGGATTATTACGTATCAATTCGGGCACGATATCGAATATGTTTCCTGTGATGGCTTTAACTGATGAATTTTTTAAATTCGCATCACTATTTGCCTTTATATCAGGGCGGTCATCTAAATCGATTGAATAAATTTCCATATTAGGGAAGTTTTCAGCGTACCACAAAGCACTAGCCCCATCTTGACGCCCACATTCGATTATCATATCTATTTGGCAACCATCCAAATGTAACTTGAGCCACTCTAACTCTGGTGGGTATATCGCACCAGGTAACCACTTATACTTCCGTAATTCGTATTTCATTCACAACCTCCAAAAATTTTGCTTTGATGTGAGACACCAAAAAAATCGGTTTATGCTTCCCAATTTCATTTAATAATTGAGATAGCTGTTCTACTTTCTCTTTATTTATTGAGGAGAAAGGCTCATCAAGATATAACTCATCTGCGTCGGAAACTATAGCTCGTAAAATTGAAATTCTCTGTGCCTGGCCACCTGAAACCTCGCTAAAACTAACTTTATCTCGTTGAAGAAGATCCGATAAATCAAATAGTTCTAGCAAGTAACTTTGGTCTTTAAAATTAGGGAGATTATCAATTAAACTCGTATGAGCTATAAACGAGTTTTGCCCCACATAAGCCACCTTTTGAGTCTGCTTGCGTTTTCTCGCTGTCTCAAATAACAATGTAGATTTTCCTATACCAGAAACACCAGAGATCATTGTTACACCTGCACCACCATCTCTACAAACATCATCGATAATGTCATCAAAATTACCAGTATAGTCTTCTTCTCTTACTTTAGACTTAAACTTAATATTAACATTAAGCTCGTACTTACTTGCCACAGGCTCCCTGATGGAGGACATACCAAAAGACATACTTTGTAATGAAACCATTAACCTACTTAAGAGCGGCGCTACTCTATACCCAATAAATACCAGAGGAATCAAAAACTGCAAATCAGAAATACTTTCCGCAAATACAGCGAGATATATGAACAACGACAATAGTACGATAAGTTCTAAAATACTTTTCTGTGACTCAGAATTAACCCATTTTATGACTAACGCGTTTTTAATAATCGTTGTTGGTGTATAAAGAAACTTGTCTACAAACTCAGTTTTTTGTGAGGAAAGCTGGAACTCTCTACTAGCGCTAACCACGTTTGAAACGAAATCAAGCCTTAAGTCGTCTGCAAAACGCCTCTTCTTCCCCAGACGACTGAGTAGGAATTGTGTAGGCACCAAATAAACGAGATAGCACAAGGCTAGAATAACTAATAGAAGCATCCCATCTCCAGCCAAAACAACTGATCCCCCAATCAACAAAATTAAAATTTGTATAAGTGAAGATGTAACCAAAAACAGGGGAATAAGCACTGTCATAACAGCCTGCAAACTTTCATTCAGCGTATAGTTCGCTAGATCTTTTGACGAAAAAAATCCCGAATCAGGGTCGATGGAACCCATAAACCTATTTATAACTAGCCTACGGTAGACAGTAAAAATAAACACCGAAAAAACACTATTAAAAATAATTAATGCTATACTTTTTATGAGAATTAATACCGCTATTTCAATCCCGTTTTTTTTACCAATCTCACTGACGTCTACACTGCCAAGAAGCTCAATAACCAAAAGATCCAAAACAGAGGTTATGCCAGAAAATAGGGAAAATAAAAGTGTTAAAATTATGACTTTCTTGTTAGCTTTAAAGAACTTATTTATGTCGTTCCGTTCGCTTTTTTCTAAGTTCACTTATGAGCTTTCCTATCCAAAAATTAAATTAAAGAATCTCTAATACACTAGAGGCTTCGTAGTGCGTAACTACGCAAGAGCTTATTTTATGACCGCTTATTGTATTGAATATTCCAAGATTCAAAAGAATATCGATGTTTTTAAGTATACAAAATTAAATCTATGTGCCTTTAGGTATAACGACTTCAGTGATAAGTCTTATACCAGCTGACAAATTTATCAATACCGTAAGCGATAGCATAAGATGGCTTGAAATTATATCGATCCATAATATCATCTATGTCTGCATAGGTAACTGGTACATCTCCCGATTGCATCGGCAGAAAAATTCTATCTGCTTGCTTTCCACATGCAACCTCAATTGCTTTGATAAAATCCTGGAGAGCTACTGGATTATTATTTCCGATATTTAATAGCTGGTAAGGAGCAATCGCTAAACTATTAGAATTTGAGCTCGGCAACGGCGCAGAATCCATGATACGGACAGTGCCCTCGACAATATCATCGATATAGGTAAAATCTCTTTTCATATTACCGTTATTATAAACATCAATTGTATCGCCATCTAATATGGCTTTGGTAAATTTGTAGTAAGCCATATCTGGCCGCCCGTAGGGACCATAAACTGTAAAAAATCTTAGTCCTGTTGTTGGAATGTTATATAAATGACTGTAAGTATGTGCCATTAACTCATTCGACTTTTTAGTCGCCGCATAAAGTGAGATAGGATAATCCACCCGATCGTCTGCACTAAATGGCTGCTTAACATTCATACCATAGACAGAACTTGATGAAGCATATACCAAGTGCTTTACTTGTGAATGACGGCAGCCCTCAAGGATATTCACAAAACCAACCAAATTTGACTCTACATAGACATGAGGATTTTCTAGTGAGTACCTCACACCTGCCTGAGCGGCCAGATTAACCACCACATCAAATGAGTGCTCAATGAAAAATTGTTCCATGAATGCTCTATCTGAGATATCAGCCTTTATGAACTTAAAGTTAGAAACTTTTGAATGCTTGGCTATCTCATCTAATCTAAGCTGCTTCAGAGCTGGGTCGTAATAATCATTGAGATTATCAATTCCGACCACCTGATCATTTCGCTCAAGGAGCGCCAATGTCAGATGAAACCCAATAAAACCTGCAGCGCCTGTTACTAATACTTTCATTTAATCACTTCCAAAAAGATCTCTTGAAAATACTTTTCCCTGAACATCATTAAGCTCAGAGCTAAGTCGATTTGTGATAATCACATCTGCTGTATCCTTGAACTCATCAAGCGACTCTATAACCCTCGACTGATAAAATTCATTTTCATCATAGGCTGGCTCAAAGACGACAACCTCTATGCCTTTTGCCTTGATTCGCTTCATGATCCCTTGAATCGCGCTCGCCCTAAAATTATCAGATCCCTTTTTCATCACGAGCCTGAAGATACCAACAACTTTTGGATTTAACCTAATAACCGAATCTGCGATAAAATCTTTTCGCGTCGTGTTAGATGATACGATTGCTCTAATTAATGTCTGTGGCACCTGTTCATAATTTGCCAATAACTGCTTGGTATCCTTTGGAAGGCAGTAACCACCATAGCCAAAGGATGGGTTATTATAACCCTCACCTATCCGCTCATCTAGGCACACGCCATTGATGATGCTCTGGGTATCCAGAGCATGAGCCAGTGCGTAGGAGTCTAATTCATTAAAGAACGATACGCGCATCGCTAGGTAGGTGTTAGCAAAGAGCTTTACTGCCTCGGCCTCTGTAGAGCGGATGAAGAGGGTTTCAATATTCTTAATCTCAGCACCCTGTAACAGAAGATCTGCAAATGCTTTTCCAGCCTCAAGCTGGTTACCAACAATAATACGCGACGGGTAGAGATTATCCTTCAGGGCCTGACCCTCTCGTAAAAACTCGGGCGAGAAGATAATACGATCTGTTGCATGCTTTTCCTGTAGTGAATTTGTATGACCCACAGGGATAGTCGACTTGATCACTACCACTGCATCCGAGTTAAACTCTAAGGCGTCACTTACAACACTATCTACCGAGCCAGTATCAAAATGATTGGTATCAGGATCATAGTTGGTGGGCGCTGCGACCACGACAAATGTCGCATCCTCATAGGCTACCTGCTTATCAAGGGTTGCCGATAGGCTTAGCTTTTTTTCGGCCAAAAATTCCTGTATCTCAGTATCAGCCACGGTGGACTGCTTGTTATTCACCCTATCAACCCGAGCAGGATCCACATCAAGCACAACCACATCGTTATGCTGGGCAAGTAGCACTGCGAGCGACATACCCACATAGCCAGAACCCACAACAGTAATTTTAATTTTATTCGTCAAATTTAGACCTATAATACGATGTCGATCGTTTGATTTACTTGAACTAATTTCTTAAAGAATTTTGTTTCTTTTTTATAGACTCTGGAAACTACTCTTTAAAGTGCGATAAGAGCACTCACCAACCCCTACCAGCCATTTCTTTTTATAAGCTCCTTCAAATGAGCTCTAGTCTCAGGATCTCGCATCCCCACCGCCACGTTAGCAGACAAAAAACCTTGCTTATTGCCACAGTCATAGACACCGGCGTCAGTCTCAAGGGCATTCAAACTATCTATTTTTAATAGCCCATCCAGCGCGTCAGTTAGCTGTATCTCTCCGCTTACATCGGCCCCAGTATTCTCAAGTAAATCCAGCACCTCTGTCGGCAGGACATAACGTCCCAGGACGGCTAAGCTAGAGGGCGCTTCCTTAAGTGATGGTTTCTCGACCAAACCCTTCAGAGGAGTGCTACAAAACGGACTGCTATCTTTTCCATCTAGATCAACAACGCCATAATTTTCGATTATGTTGGAATCAACTCGCTCCACCATGATCTGACCCACTCCCGTATCATTCCAAGCCTCAACTAACTTGGAAAAGCTATAGTTTCTGTCACGTGATTCACGATCAAGAACCAAGACATCTGGTAAGAGCACAGCAAACGGCTCACCACCCAAGAGATGCTTCGCACAGAGAACGGCATGACCCAAACCCAAGGCGTCGGCCTGCCTTATCGAAGTGACCTTTACTGTTTCAGGGATAATATTTTTGACCGTCCCCAGAATGGTCTCTTTGCCTTTCTTGTCTAGTCGATGCTCTAGCTCGTAGTGCGCATCAAAATGATTTTCTATTGCCTCCTTACCACTACGAGTCACGAAAATGATTTCTGTAATACCTCCAGAGATAGCCTCTTTGGCAACATGCTCAATGACTGGACGGTCAAATACAGGAAGCAGCTCTTTGGGAATCGCTTTAGTTGCCGGCAACATTCGAGTGCCTAGACCAGCGACGGGAATAACAGCTTTTCGTATTTTAGCTATCAAAACTTTGAACCTTTATTTTCTTACAATGACCATCCAACCTTGGAATATACAAGTCTAGCTAGCGCGCGATAAGAGCCTTTATCGCTGGCTAGATTCCGAACGCCTGCTTGATAGAATCAAACTCTATTGCATCAAGCCTGGGACCAAACTGCCCCACCACCCTTGCGGCTGATTCATTGGCAAGCTCCGCGGCCCATTTAAAGTCGCGACCCGCAGTCAGCGCATACATAAAGGCACCGGCGAACATATCCCCAGCGCCGTTTGTATCAACCGCATCAGCAGGTACACCCGGCACACTGACCGTTTCTTGGCCATCAAAGACGATCGCACCCTGGGCACCATCCGTAACAGCAAATGCTTTCGCGCTCTGCTTTAATGCTTCACACGCATCATCAACAGCCTCAGTTTTGGTGAAGGCTAATGCCTCATCCTTGTTACAAAAGACAAGGTCAACGCCATCACCAATCACGGCCCGAAGGTTGTCTGCGAAGATTTGCGCAACAAAGGGATCGGAAAGGCTCAGCACCACCTTGACGCCAGACTCTTTGGCCTTGGTTACAACATCCTTTATCAGTGCCGCCCTGGCATCATCAGTCAGTAAATATCCCTCGATATAGAGCCACTCCGACTCAAGCAGGGCCGCCTCATCGATCTCTCTTCCGGTGAGCTGCTCGGATGCGCCGAGGTAGGTGTTCATTGTCCTCTCGGCATCGTCCGTGACCATGACAAGGCACTTACCCGTAACGCCCGCCTCAGGCAAAGCCGCATGGAAGGCCACGCCGGATTCGGCAAGATCACCCACAAAGTGCTCACCGTCATCATCAGCCGCAACCTTGCCACTAAAGAACGTCTTTGCACCAAAGTTTGCAGCCGCGATGACCGTGTTGCAGGCCGAGCCGCCGGACTTTTTCATTAGGTGGTGCTGGTCTGCACTGAAGGCATTTAATAGCTCAGCCTGACGAGGCTCATCGACAAGGGTCATGACGCCCTTCTCAATTCCGTTGTTTTGCAGGAACGCGTCCGACACAACGACTTCAGTATCGACCAGTGCCGCGCCGATGCCATAGACTTGATATTTTTTCATTTATTTAAGACTTTCTAGATATTTATTTTATTTCGATTTTTGATAACGGCCCTTATCGCTTACCGGCCCCAGGCTTCATCGACTCAATCTCAACACTCAGATCAGCGATCTGTTGCTCAAGCTGCCTATACTCCTCCCGCTTCCTCGCAAGGAATCGCACCGTAATAGCAGCCTTTTCGGCCAGCCCCATGGGGGTCAATAGGTAGGCATAGCCCCACTTATTGTTAGACCGCTGAAAGTTGTCCAGCTTGATCCAGCCCATATCAATCAAGGCCTTGATCATATAGTGGGTCTTGCCCAAGCTGATGCCGAGCTCCGCCGCGAGTTCACGCTGAGTCAACTCGGGGTTTTTTTCAAGCAACTTTAAAGCTTGCAGTGCGTTCTCGTCAGACAGGTTCAATATTAATCACCCAGGCAGGCTACCGCACGGCCCTGTCGCCAGGCACCGCCACGGTTGAAGAATGACTCTATTACAGCATATCGTTCACTTGTTGAACAGTATATACGAAAATGAGTAGGTGAGTGGGGTTTTTAGCGAGAATTTATCTTAAAATAGTCGCTACTGCGCTGCCTTACGACCCTGTCGCCCGACCAACGCCCCAATAACTGTGACGTACAGAATGGCCTGAAACCCGAACAGCCAGAACCACAGGTTGCTCGTGATCGGGATAGACGACTGCAGGTACATGCCAAGAGCCAAACCAGAGCTTGCCCCACTAATAGACAGGCCTGTCAGGGAATTAGACATTACCTTTGACTTGAAGAAGGGTCGGTAGAAGCTGTGCAGGTGGTTATGCAGGTGCCCATTGTCAGGCCTGAAGGGAGACACCCCGCTGGCTGCTCGCCGCAGCAGACTGTAGACAAAGTCAATGCAGGGGTATGCGACCAGGCAGGCCATAAAGCCGGCAGAAAAATCTCCCTGGGCCACACCCAAAAGTCCATAGCTGACAATAATAGCGCCCAAACCATAACTGCCTGTGTCCCCTAAGAAGAACCAGCCAGAGACCACATTGAATAAAAGAAACATTGAGCAGGCAAACACCAGTATCCCCTCGGCGGGGCGGCCGTATACGTCAAAAAGCACAACAAAAGTGCACAGACATATGCCGGGCACCAGCCCGTTGGCACCGTCTGACATATTAAAGGCGTTAATAAAGCCCACACAGAAGACTGTACACAGCAACCAGGCCAGCCAATCTATTTTGAGTAACGAGTCTACCCAAAAAATACCGATCTGACTGGGAATCATCACAGGTGCGGCCCACAACAGGCCACCAAATATCACAGCCTTGAGTAACAGCCTTATAAATGGGCTCAGGGCATCTGCTTTAAAATCCTCAACCAGCCCAATGGCACAACAACTCAGAATACCACCCCAAAAATAGCTCCAGAAAGGGTCTCTCAAAACACCCGGCGTATAGGGCGAAAAATACGTCATCAGTAAAACGAAAACGGAAAAAGTAATGAGTATAGAGACCCCACCCAGCCGGGATGAATCGCTAGCACTGATACCATGGCTGAGGGAAGAGTCACGCGCGAACGCGGCATACGACATCGCCGACATTATAAAAATGGCACCTGCACCAGTCAGACCAAAGGTATAAAAGGCCACCGCTAGCATCAGCAAGAATTTTTTAACCGCCCTAGAAAAGGGCCAAATGGAGAGGGTCAGGCTTTGGAGTGATTTTTTATGCATAAAAAGGTTTTAAGTCAGGGTGCAGCGGTGGCTGTATCTTTTTGAAGAGGCGCTACATTTCTAGGCTTTTTACCCAGAAAAATGACTGTATCCTCGCCCCGCCTTACCAGAACCTCGGTTAAGGATGCACCAAAAATCCCCAGCTTTATAATCTGCTCCCTGGTGTTTTCTCTCTCCAGAACCGCGTCGTGGCCGATTTCTACTGCTCTGCCAGAGAGGTGTGACGACTCGAGAATTCCCAGCATCATTAACAACAGACCAATTGTGAACGGAAACACTATTCGCAGCATAGATTTATTTCTCGCCCACTGACCAAGCAGCGGCACACTGGTGTTTGGCCCTGGCGAAACTCTCATCAAACACGGGCTGGGTCCTCATGGCTTGTACTTGCTGCCACAAACTGAACTGACCTTGGCGCACTGTTCCCCAACAGAGTAAACAGCGCGATGTGCAAACCAGCCAAGCCTACAAATACATACCACCAGCCTGCGTGATCCATAGGCAAGATATCTAACATAAGAAGACTTACCACAGTGCCTGAAGTGGCGCAGGAAATAGCCAAACCGGTTCCCGAGTTCGCCAGCAAGGCGGTGCTGAATCGAGACTTGAGAAAATGGTTGAGCCTGTTATGAAAATGGTCGTTGTCTGGCAAAAAGGGTGACCGTCCGGCTTTATTTCGCCTGTAGAGACTGAGCACCATCTCAATACAGGGGTAGCTGAATAGAGCGGCAAGGAATCCAACTGATAAAATACCATTGTTAATTCCAGAGAACGACCCAAGGACCGCTAGCACTCCAATGGCATAGGATCCACAGTCCCCTAAAAATAACCTACCAGAGACCACATTAAACAGCGTAAATGTAGCTACTACATAAGTCAGAATGCTCCATACCCATGACATTGAGCCACTCAGAACAGAAAAGCAGAAAAAAGATATCAAGGCAATGCCAGGCATTAGACCATTCGCGCCGTCAGCCATATTTACAGCGTTTATAAAACCGATTGTAAAGGCTGCGCACAGTAAAGCACCCAGCAATGGAATCGAAACCAAAAGCCCCAGATAGCTGTGAGTGCTGTACCCAGGCATCAGGAAGGGGTCGTACAAAAAAGCGAAAACAAAGATAACAGACAGCAGCAACAGCCTTAGTCTCGGAGACAGCATACCGTTGTTGATATCTTCCAGCAGGCCAACAAAGGATGTCAGCACTATGATAGCACTAGCAAATCTAATGTCAGTAGAGGACACAACCACATCGGTAAACAGAAGACCATTCAGGACCGCCAGTCCGAAAGCTATCGCCAGCAGAGCACCGCCCAGCCGCGAGGCATTTTCACTCGATATACCATGCTTGCCAGAGGCTTCGGTTGCATACTTTGCCCTAGTCAACCACTCCATGGCGCACAGCATTAATATGCCCAAGTAACCAAAGAGCAACACAACTACCACTACCAGCATCAGTAGCTTGGTTAAATTCTGCCCTGTAAAATTCCCAAGTATCATATCTAACCCACTACAAGCCAGCCTGGCAGACAGTCGAATAAACCATAATCACTGACCCAACGCGACTGCAGTGGATCGAGTGTAATGCCTTACCAGAACCCATAAAACTGACAACATACCACCCAGAAGCGTACCCAAAATACAGATCAAGGCACGCTTCGGTTGAGACTTCTCCTCAGGCACCATAGCCGGACTAACAGTGACAAAGGCATATTCCGGGCTGGCCTCGGCAAGCATTTTGCTTTTTATCTGCTCTTCGATAATGGTGTAGAACACCTCTCTCATTTCAGCGATTGAGGTTTTTTCAATCTGCGCTTCAAGATACTGAATATTAATATTCACTTTCTCTAACTTGCGGCTTTGCATATGTTGGTTGATGCCAATAACAAGCCTATCGACCCATTCCTTTGCAAGTTGGGGTGAGAAGTACTCGACCGAAATAGAAACCATCCCAGTCTTTTTATCGTCAGACACCGAAAACATTTCTGAGAATTTTTTGAATAACTCCCAACCAGACGGGACAAGCACTTTACCCTTGGGTATATCTCGCACCCACTGAGACGAGCCAACATCATAGAGATCACTATCAATATCAAGCTGATTACTAGCCATATCCCAGCCCTTGGCAGCAAAAACTTCAACAGCTAGATTATTCTCACTAATAAACTCTTCAATAAAGCCTCTGGAACGCATAATCTCTTGGGCCACCTGAGCCTCACTGCTTTCTCCAGCCCCGATACTAACCCCGGCTAGAGAGGCCAAACCACCGAGCTGCCCCAGAGCTCCTGACAGCCCACCCCCACCATCCTGAGCCGGTGAGACTATCGCCGTTGCTCGATACTGGTTGGGAATTGAGAGCGCATAAAAAACAGCCACCAGAGCGAAGATAGCGGTTATACCCACAATCAGCTTCTTGCCCGCCCAGAGAACTGAAAATAACTCTCGGAGATCAATCTCATCATCATACTGTTCAGCCGGTCTTTGTTCGCTTTGCACAGCCATTTCCTCTTCCAAGTCCCTTATTTTACCACTTTGAGTAAGCCCAGAGCTTACAACCCATTATTTATTAAGCGAATTGATCGCCGCAGCACCCAAAGATAGCTGATAAACAATCTGACTCACCTCAGTCAGCAAAGCGATACCGCTCAATTTTTTATCATCTGTATCAAGCGGTACAACAATAGTGTCGCCAGGCTCAACCACAGCATTTTTGCTGCCAAATCTAAATAGAGACCGTTTTGGCATAATCACCTGACCACTGGCCTTAACCAGGTAAACACCCTTTTTGTCAGCAGACTTAAGCACACCACCACTAAGATCTATATAGTCCTGGACAGCTAAGCCACGGCTATACAGATATGAGGTTGGCTGCTGCACTTCGCCCACAATCGAGACCTCCTGACGGAAACCAGGGATCGACAATGCATCACCATCTTCCAATACCAGATCATCGGCAATACCGTCTACTATATTTTGCAGAGGTATCACTAGCCTGCCAACGGCCTCTGCATTACCCAACTGATCCAGAGCTTCCTGGCGAAGTCTATCAGCCTCGGCATCGACCTTTACATCAGCATTAGCGGCACGCAACTGTTCTGCTTTTACTTCCTCTGTCAGCTTTTTTTCAAGCCGCTCTAACTCCTGTTCCTCTCTGGTTTTTAATGCCGTTCTGGTAAAGATTGCTCCGGAGGTAAACGCCAGATCAGTGAAACCGCCAGCGCGATCAATAACCGAGGTCAATGTCTCACCCCGGGCGAAGGGATACTCGCCAGGAAACTTAACTTCACCTGCCAGGGTAATAATAGACTGGTCCCGGTAATCGGGGACAGTTTTAAACAGAGCATTATCCAGCGGGCTAAGTACAAAATTGGCTCCAGCATTATCAGTTAAGGCAACCGAAATCGATACTGTCGCAGCTCGCTCTGGGTCAGAAAAGTCGGTTCTTGATACTTCTGAGGAATATTTATAGGCACCTTCGGTCAAACCTCCAGCAGCGGCAATCAGATCTGCCATGGTCATTCCATCAATCAGGGGGTAATCCCCAGGAAACCTGACCTCTCCTCTGGCAGTGACAACTTTAGCCGAGCCGCCCAACCTCGACTGAAGCCTCAACTGCTCCAACACTGGCTCCAGTATCTCCGCTCTATCTTCAAAGGCAGCAAATACCAATAGTCTATCCCTAGACAACAGCTCCCTGTTGGCTGCACTGTCTGGATCGCTGAGCACAGCTCTAATATCCAGTTTGTATGCCTGCAATCCCAGCCCGCCAGCGATCTCTCTAACCAAAAGACCAAAATCCAAGTCCACATCCGGGGGAAACTGGTCCACAGAATTAATCAAATCAGATACACGCATACCTGCACGCCAGGCAAAATCACCGGGATGATTAAAGTAGCCCTCTGTAGAAACAATATCTCTTTTAAAGTCGGTAACAGCGCCTATATGCAGATAGTCTCCTGCAACCAGAGATGTGCCTTCTCCAGAGGCACTGGTCAGATCTATGTCAACGACCGTCATAAAACCACTGCCATTAACCCGCTCGATCTTTGCTTCTTTGCCATAAGCAGTGGAATTCATGCCACCGGCAAGTTTCAGCAACTCCTGAGCCTTGGTCTGCCCCTTTAGCTCGTAGATGGCGGGCCTTAGCACCTCTCCACCAATGGACACCAAATCACCCACCGTAGGGATATAAATCACATCTGAGGATTGCAGCCGGACATCGCCGCTGGTCTCACCGAACAGTAGCAACTCATATAAATCGAGCCTAGCCACAACTTTGCCAGCTCGCTTGAGCTCTATATTGCGCAGCGAAGCAATATCACTGACACCACCGCTACTCATCAGCGCATGGGTAATGGTAGCAAGCGACGACACCATGTAGGCGCCAGGCTTATAGGCCTCACCCAGCACAAATATCTGGATCGACCGTAGCGCACCCATGCTTATATTGATTTGAGTACCTATAATCTTTGAGGCCACCTGCGATCTCAGCAGCTCTTTGGCCTCACCAAAGGTTAAGCCTGCCAGTACAACCGGGCCCAGCTCAGGAAAATCAACCTGGCCATCGCGATTTATCTCTACAGTGAAGGATTGGTTTAGCTTGCCATAAAAAAATATTTCAAGCTCATCGCCCGGCCCCAGCAGATAGTCCGATGAGACCGGAATATTGGCAGATGATGCAAAGGTATTAGGGACATTGGCGAACAGATCATAGCCAAAGGGCTTAAGATCTTTTTTGCCCAGCTCGAAAGAATTGAGGTCTTCCTCACCCAACTCACCCAACTCACCCATCTCACCCATCTCACCCATCTCACCCATCTCACCCATCTCACGATCAGCTTTACCGTAGGGCGAGGAAATGGTTGGGCGTGGCATTGCTGGGTTGAACTCTTGACGATCTTTACCCACTGTAGATGTTTTATTGAGGCTGCGGCACAGCTTATCCACATCATAGCCTGCAGCCTGGGCCATGGCCCGATTTTCAGCACTTAAATCATTACAAATAGCCTTGGCTTCAGTTAAATCCTGGGTAAATCCAATACTGGAAACAGCCATAGAGGCAGCCAGCAGCGCAATTGGCCAAAGAAGCCTGGTTATTCTTAAATGCATAAATCAATCTCTAGTTAATGTACTATTTTTTTCGTAGTGTTAAATACTGATCGCCGCCGTCAATATTTTGTATCACCAAAATTATCTGACCGGCGTCATTCACCTGAATCATATTCCTGTATTGACGCTGGCCCCAGCAGACCTGGCTGTAACGAATCATGCCAGATTGTTGCTCAGACTGCCATGGATCGCAATGGTGCTGAGCAACAAATCTATTGCCGTACATATAGCGCCTAGCGCCATCATTATCATCAACTAGCCGCTTTAGGCGGCGGCCCAAACCAGAGACCTCAGGCACCATCCAGCCATCAAACAGAATAACGTCGCCCAGTTGATTGGAAAAAAGCGTTCCCTGATCAACAGTCACCGGATAGACAGTGGCGCTGTAATCGGCAAACTCAACCAGCCAACCATTTTCATCAAATGGAACCGATGCCTTATCAAACATCCCCAACACGGCATTTAACTGGCTGGACTGGATTGAACATCCCGACAAAATCAGACATAGAGGCATCAGCAGCCAAAAACAGCGGAATCCTCTCATGGCACAGCCCTGTCTTTGTGTTCTTGCAGAGCATCATAGCCTACGCCCCGCAGATTCCACCAAATATCTCCACTAAAGTCCTCCAGCCGAGCACCGCCATCTCTCTGGATAGGCCGTACTCTATTGCTGTAACTGCCCCGACCACTGCCACCAAAAACACCATTTAAAGGGATTTTAAAGAACATCCCCTTATCAAAGCTACCCTCACCAAAATCGTCAAAGGGCACGTCTGTTATGGTAGCCCATAGTCCCACCATCCAACCATTGGCAAAGGTACGTCGCGCCTCCAATGTCGCGCCCTTGTCCTTAGCCAGGTAACGACCTGCATGCAGGGCAAAATCTAAGTTGTAAAATGGTGAAGCCCAGTAGGCACTGGCAAAGCCTGTGGTTGTTTTATAGTCCAGAAGGTCGAGATTGCGCTGGTAACCGCGCTGCTGCACCCAGCTGCCACTGAGACCAAAGGCCAGTCGTGACTTATGGGGCTGGTATAGTATCTCACCACCGGCGCCAGCATACATTTGCTCCAGCACACCACCAAAAACCCGATAGTGAAGTTGCGGCACCAGGGTCCCTCGCTTGTCCAGGTACAGAGACTCAAGGCCGGTCGCCCCCTGCTGCAAATATTCCACAATATCGGAGCGCACATGAGGCAGTACCGAGTCTGATCTGCGGGTGCTTTCATCAAAGGTATTGGCTATATCAATGGCATACTCACCTCTAAGCGACCAGTTTTTTGGCAGCGCAGCGCTAATGCCCAGCTTGCCGTAGAGTTGGTAACGGGCTGGGTCATCGGGATCAAATAACTGAAGGCGGCTTGACAGGCCTACATCGATAAAAAGTTTTTTCTGATCAAAGCCGGTGCGATGCTGAGGCGGCTGCGGCGGATCAGCCCTTAAAAGATCAAAATCCCTCTGCTGATACTGATGGTAGCTTATTGTTTGGCGCGAAGGTCTATAGGCCGGAGCGGTAAAGACCTGATGCCCCTCCTCCTCTAGCACAAAGCGCATCGATCTCACCTCTGAGGGCAGGTGCAGGTCTGCAAGCATTGTCATCCGCGCTATGGCATCAGCCCAAATCGGATAATCCCTGTTTCCCATAACCAGGGTTGCCATCTGGGTTTTTGGGTCTATGCTAGCCTCCACTAGAACCAAGCCAGAGCGCTCAACATCATAGAGCAACATATCGTACCAGCTGGCCTTATTGAGCATAGGCGGCAGGTCCTCGGGCGCAAAGTCTGCGCTGGATTTTATTGGCCTAAGCGGCCTGCGGGCGGGGGTCGCCTTTGTATCCAGAGCAGCTGCAATGCTGAATCCCCACTCCTGGCCATGCTGATGAGACAAAGATAGCTTGATGCCTGGCAGCGCTTCCCAACTAACTGCAGCGCTCCAGGGGCTTTTGATCTTGAATTCACTAGCATTGCCCTTTTCCCAATCGTACTGGTCAGGGTTGTATTCCAGCTTCATTGCCAAAGGTATATTGTCGAGTTGGTAGCTAATGCCACCAAATAAACCTACCTCACTGCCTCTAAAAAATGCTCCGGAGGATAACTCGCCACCTTTTCCAACATCGCTGTCTCTAACTCTAAAAGACTCAGATATTGAGGTGAGCGGATTAGAAAACAGCCCATCTCCCGCCAAACGCCCCCAACCCATTCCCAATGTCACATCAAAATTACCAATTTTCTTGGAGGCAACTAAATACTCTGAGCCAAATACACCAGTACCAACCAGGTCACGGATTCCTACCGCCAACTGGGGCATCAGTTCCTGCTCCCTTAAGAGCAACAACTTGGCCTCATAATTTCGGTCATAGTAGAAAAAATCATTAAACCCGGTGTAGCGAAAGGTTCCCTCGAGTCGGGGTAAAACTTGGTAGGTCACTGAATAGGCATTGGTGCTGGACTGAATAGCCGCAGTAGCTGTAAGAACGCCGTCCGAGGCCATACGAGCCGTTGGAATATCGATTAAACCGGTGGTGCCGTAGTCGGAGGCTTGCAACCCCGAGCAAAACAGGAGCGAAACAGATGTCAGTAATGCTTTAGTTTTGCTTCTAACCACTTTGGTTTACTCAATATCCAAAAAAAAGGAAGGGGCAACGTCAGTTACCCCTTCCGATCTACACTCAGGTTAAGCCTGAAGCTTAAGTAGAGGTTGTTCCAGAAGTCGAAGTAGTACCCGTAGTACCTGTTGTACCCGTAGTACCCGTAGTACCCGTAGTACCCGTAGTACCCGTAGTACCCGTAGTACCCGTAGTACCCGTAGTACCCGTAGTACCCGTAGTACCCGTAGTCGGAGTCGGAGTCGGAGTCGGAGTCGGAGTCGGAGTCGGAGTCGGAGTCGGAGTCGGAGTCGGAGTCGGA
>Ga0228620_1000541_pt1 | contig 19577 bp, 23 predicted proteins | sample 23DmetaG_FD_186030 | JGI IMG/M metagenome (GOLD analysis project Ga0228620, IMG submission 186030) | Seawater microbial communities from Monterey Bay, California, United States - 23D | ecosystem: Environmental > Aquatic > Marine > Coastal | place: USA: California | collected 2016-10-06 | reverse complement strand
GCCCTCTTTTTTTTAAGAAATTCTTTTAGTGTCTTTTTCATAATTATTCTAATTCAAGTTCAATTTTTACCAAAAACCATTTTGTAACATCTTCTAAATCATCCCATTTAATGTTTTTATCTTTCAAAACTTTTTTTAATTGATCTAAAGCGGTCTGATCTACATTAAATCTGGTATCAAAGTAATTACCATGAACATCTATATATCCGTCCTCACAATCATTAATTATATCAAAATCAGCCAAATTATCAATATTAGTTCTTGCTTCTTGAAATAACGAATCGTAAACAATATAAACTGGATCAATATTTTTCAATCCTCCTTCTATTCCGCAAGATTCAATGTATTCATCACATTCATCAGCCACATAACTCTCACTTTTACCAGCTTCTAAAGCCGCTCTGGTTGCCTCCCTCATATCTAAGTAGCCGAATGGACTAAGGCAAGCTATAGCCTCATCAGTCCTTTTATCTAATACTTCATCAGTTAGCCAGTCATTATTTATTCTATTCTTTGTCATTGTTTTTTTTGGTTTAAATTAATTAATAAAGTAATTCTAACTTTGTTGTTTTAAATAGTCAACCTCTATTTAACTTATTTTTATTTTGTCATTGTTTTTTTGGTTTAAATTAATTAATAAAGTAATTCTAACTTTGTTGTTTTAAATAGTCAACCTCTATTTAACTTATTTTTAATTGACAATTACTTACAACGATTTAAAGTTAAGGAAATAAGGCTTCACGCGGGAAAATACTATTTTCTCGGTTTTTAACTCAAAACCTTAATTAAACCTTATCCAATAAGGGATAACAGCTAAATATAAAAACATGGAAAAAAAAAGAAAAACTACATATTTACCAGTCAGTAATTTTGAAATAAAAAAAACCGTTCATCTTAAAAACTGGATTATTTCCCTATCAAGAAATTATTGTTTAAAGGAATTATGGTCAAAAAAAATCTCTAACCCTAAGATAAACGATTTTTGGAGGTATTTCTGTAGGATTCTAACAGATGAATTAAAACAAGATTACGATTCCTTTATACTTAATAAGAATATCCCTAAAATCGTTAGTGATTATTTTGCTAGATGTCTAGATTCTGAAAAGAAAAAGCAAGAAAAATGTAATAATATTAATGAAGTAATAATTAATGAAAGCCAAATTATAGAAGAGAATACAGAAAAAAAAGAGGGGAAAATAATAACTAAAAAAGACACTATATTACAGAAGAAAATCTCTTCTGTTTCTTTTTCTTCAACTGCCACGATTAATACGATAAACAGGATTAATCGATCTACTGAATTTAAAGAAATTTATATGAAAGATTTCTTATATTATCATGGAGGCGGTAAGGATGATTTTGAATTATTGCCAGATGGCACGAAAAGAAAAAGGCTTAATGATCAATTAAGCCATGTTCAATTATCTTCTGTAATTAAAGAAGATTTGAAAAAACTTTATAATGATTTTAAAGCTACTGAAAACGCCGCAGAAATAAAGGCCATTAATGGAAGAGTAAATACTTTAAACAAATTAATAGATTCTATTAGAAAGATTGAATTTCAACCCCTTGACATGTTCCAGCAATTATCTGATGATGATTTTAGCTCACAAAAAGCCCTTAATGGTGCAATAATCAACGATAAGGCCATGATTGATAATGGTAATATTGCCTTGGAAAAAGGAAATAAAAAGGTTATTGAAGCGAACACAGATCAAGACATTAAAAAGATTAACAATGTTTTAATGGATAAGCATCTGGAAACGATCGCCATCAATAACCCCGACACAATAATTATAGATGCTGAATAAAATTAATATCTTCTTTTGTTAATGAATAGAATTTCCATTCCTTTATTAATTTTGATTTATCGCAATCATAAATTGTCATAGAATCTGTTTCGCCAAACCTTTTAAGCAATTCACATTCAATGGCTGTTATCTCTTCATTTGACTTGCCTATGATTGATAAGTCAAATTCTATCCTTAAGCTTCCCTCACTTTTGTTAATATCATCCTCACTAACAACCCCCAATTTACTATAAAGTTCATCATTTAACCTAGATATTGTATAATCCTCACTTTTAAAACAATCTGCTTCTTCTTCAATACTTTTGTAAATCTCTTTACACTTTTTTACCCTCCACTCCTCAAGAACTTCAATAAAAGTTTCAAACTGTTCATTGGCTTTCTTTTGCTCTTCCTCAGATTCAAAAATTATGTAGTACTCTTCTAGCTCTTCATCTTTATTAATAGAATATTCATGACAATAATTTCCCTCTTTTTTACATATTAAACGAATACTATCATTATATTTTAATAATATATCAAATTCTTTCTTTTGTTCATCGTTCAAGAATTTATCAAGATCAATGCCAGAATATTCAAACATTGCCCCGTCCCCTTGACTATGAAAACCAGTATAACAAATATTAACATCATAAAAGCCCTTTTCCTTTAAGCCTTCCTCTAATTGATATATAATATCATAACTGCCCCAGTCGTTAAAATCCTCATTATTTTCTTGATAATCCTCAATAAGTCTTTCTTGAGTGCCTGTTGCTAGTTCATCAAATTTGTAAGCTAGTTTAGTGTGATTAAATTCTTTCCCTATTTTCATTGTCTATTCATTTAAATTGTCAATATAATCTTTAATACTTCCCTCAATTGCATCAAATTTATTTCTTAATTTTTTACTTTCTATAATGGATGCTAAGGCCTCTCTATCAATATCATGAATTGAGTATCCATAATCTTTTGCTATTTCAATAGCACTATTAAAGCCAATATCATTGATTATCTTATTTGCCTTTGTTATTCCTATTATATCAACATTAAAAAAATCTGTATTTTCTAGCAAGTCAATCAAATCTATTTCTTGATTTACCAAATCTACATAATCTTCTGGATAAAGATAATATGTAATTTCATGGTGCAAATCCTTTTCTATTTCTGATATGAATTTTTCTAATTTCTGTTGTTTTGTCATTGTCTTATTTATTAATATTTATCTTAGTAGCCTCATAATTCTTATTATCGTCAAAGTAATGCATTAAATACCCGTCAAGTACATGATATCCATAATCATTTCTTTTAACTATATTTTTGAAATCTTCTATTCTTATATTTTCCATTGTTTTATTTATTGATTATTTCTTTTAGCCTTTCAATTCTTAAATTATTATTATGCATGATTATCAAGTCTTTTAATTCCTTACTTATATATTTATTGACTTTTAACCCTTCAACCTGGTTACTTGCTAACAATTCAAGCTCGCTAGTTAGTGTCAAATATTCATAAGATAGCTTTTCCATTTCATCAAAATCTTCTTGTAAATCAACAAGGTATTCTATAAATCCCTTTAATTCTGGGTTTTCTTCAATTATCTTCAAAATTGGAAGATAATTGATTGTGTATTCTTTTATTTGTTTTTCCATTGTTTTATTTTAGTTTAAATTAACAAAAATTATATCGCCATCTTTAGTCATTTTTTTAATATCTTTACTTTCACATTTTAAAAATTGATTTCGATATTTGCTCGTTGTTCTTGAATAATCCCATTTTATACAGTCTAGCTTTATTGGTTGCATTGGATCATTAGGCTTGAAAGCAATGATTGAGTCATAAGACTTGAAGAATTGCCCTTTATCAGTTGTTATTATGAATTGATTAGCAATTTTTTTGCCTCGTGAAGAGGTTATATTTTCGACATTTTTAAAAGTCATTTTTATTTTATTTGATTGTTATCTTTGTTTGTGGTATATATATTATTATAATTGGTTGTTTTAAATAGTCAACTAAAAAATTATAAATTAATACAATTTTTAATTGCTTCTTCTGTTGAGCTTATTGACTCGCAATAGTTCATTTGTTCAATTGCTACTACTCCAAGTATTACAAAAGCGGCAAGAGTAAATATAATGAAAAATATAGTTTCTTTTATGCTGTCCATTTGTTTTTTATTTAAAATTTTATCTTTGTTCGTGGTACATATTATTATAATTGATTGTTTTAAATAGTCAACTAAAAAATTATTAAATATAGTATTAACACCTTTCTTAAATGGATGAGATTAGTGTCCACAAGATTTTTCAAAATTTCAGATATGAACCTATTTTTGTTGACTATTTAATATTTCTTATATAAATTTTGCTAATTCTAACAAAAAAACACTTTTTATGACAAGTTAGACCTCAAAAATTTTTTCAAAAATTTCTATATGAACAAAGATCAGATATTCGAATTAATTGATAATATGACAACTCCTAAAGAGGATTTGGCAAAAAACGATCTATTTTTCTATTCAATGTTGTTTAATAAGGAAATTGAGCCATCTTTTGACTACTCTGACAAGTTTTTTACTATATTGAGCAACAAATTCCAGGAATTTTACAATGGAGATGTTGATTTGTTCCTATTAGAAGCCTCCCCCAGAACTGGTAAAACTGATTTTGTCGTAAATATATTCATGGTTTGGCTTCTAGGAAACCATATTAGAGAAAGATTTATAATTGTTTGTGATAACAAGAAATTAATGACCGATTTGAGGAGAAAATTAGAAAGAGTTTTTTATTCCCCTCTTTTTGCCAGTATGTTCCCTTCTGTTAAGGTCAAAAGAGCAAACGAGAGTGAAATCATCCTGTCTAACGAGAATTTAATTGCCTTCACCACTTCTGGATCAACAACACCTATTGGTACTGGGTACCATTGGCATTTTTATATTGATTATCTCAATGCCGAAACATTGAGATCGCCAGCCAAGACAGAAAAAGCCTTCTCTCAGCTAACCCAATTTTTAACAAGAACTCAGAACAACCCAAACACAAGAATTATAGTTGATAACCAAAGATTAGGGCCAGCCGACTTATCTAATTATTTTGTTAAGCAGTATAAGGAATATAATAAACCTATGCACCGCCTTACTTTCCCTTACCAGTTCGATAAAGATAAGACTTATGAGATAAATGGTAGAAATATTGTTTTTAAGAAGGGCGAATATCTTGTTAGTAGGTTCAACGATGAAGGAAAGAAAACCATTCTTGCTAGACAAGGGCTTTATAACTACGAAACCCAATATTTGCAGAAGCCAAGGAAGGCTCGAGGCGACCTTGTTCGTAGAGATATGCTTAGATTCTATACCAATTACGAACTACAGAATGTAGATTTCAGAAAGGGTTTTATTACTACCGATCTTGCTTTGGAAGATAAGGAATATCACGATTATAATGTTTTCTGTTTTTGGCTAATTGACCATGATGATAATTTGTATTTAGCAGATATGCTTCGTCTAAAGGTTAAGGGTATTGTAGCAGAGAGTGCTTTGTATAAATTCTATTTGAAATGCAAAGAAGGTCTTATGTTAGGATTGGAAAATAATGTTGGTTGTACCGAAATACATTTTGAGGACACTACTAATACTAAACCCACAATCCAAAGATATGAAGATGGTTTGATAGTTGAGGTTAGTAAATGGGATGAAGAAAGAAAGGTTAATGTCAAGGCTTATGAAAAGATACAGCTTAGAGGAATAGTTAAGAAATTTACTAGAGTTAAGAAGAAGTTTAGTAGATTTATAGATGCTTTACCTCATATTGAGGCAGGGAAAGTATTTTTGCCATCTTATGATATAAGGATTGATGGTATAGAGGATGTTCAAATGGATATTGTTGAGCCTTTGATAAAAGAAGCTGAGGAGTTTAGGGAAGATGACTCCCATGACCACGATGATATTGTTGATAATCTAATTGATGGTATTTCAGAAGCTAGAAGCCAAAGATTGAGTTTAAAGGTTGGTTTTTAACACTAGCTTAAATTATCATTAACAATCTCCTCAGCATCCATCCTTTTTGTTTTGTTCTCAAACTCTAAATAATAAAGATCCCCTTTGTCATCATCCTCAAGATTATCCCATTTCTCACCACCAATTGATCTAAGATAATCCCTACCTTCGTTAATCCTAATAAGATTATCCTTAACAAGCCCTCTAGCCAACTCAGTTTCTTGCTTCTGGTATATTTTAATTTCAGAGGTATCTATAGAAAGATAAATCTTAGTTGTGTCAACTGGAATTTTCATGACAATAAATAAACTTTTCATAAAGTTATTCATCTTGTCAATAACGATTTTCTTGAACATCCTTAATGTACCATCATAAAGATCTTCTAATTTAACAATTGCGTTGTTTGAATATTCGTTTTCGCCTTCAAAAGCTGATTGGCTACCACCATCGACCGTAGCAATAATCTTTCTGGTCGCCCAGTTATCATATCTTACTGCTTCTTCTGCATTAGTTGGTATAGATAAAGGTTTAATGTCAATTTCTAAAGATGGGTGTTCTGGAACTATAATTTGACCAGCATTAGAAGAACCTTTTCCTTTCATTACTTGTTTTTTGACTTCCTTAACAGCATCCTGAAACTCTCTTAATTCCTCCCTTCCCAATGACCTTCCTGGTTCTAAATCCTTGTAGGTTAGTTGAACAATCATCGCTGGAAAACAAGCGTTCTTGTAGAATGAAGATGCGAAGTCAATTACCAAGTTTTGTAATACAATGTAGTGACCCATATCAGCAAAAGGTGTTTCATAAAGACACTTTTTGACATTGTAATTACCAGAGACGAATAATACTGATATAATACTTTCAGTCCTATTAACAAAAAGTCCAGGATACTCTGGACTCATCTTGAAAACTAGATTTTCTTGATCACCAGTCATAACTTCATAACGAATATCCCTAGTTACATTGTTTAGATAGATGCTATTAGCAAAAGAAGTGTTCCTCCAATTTTCTACTGATATTTCATTATTTATATTGTTGAAGTTGAATATTATTCCAGAAAGCCCTCTTTTGAAATACTCATTAATTATATGATCGAATATTTCATGTCTTGTTGTTGGTGCTGGATATGTATTCGGTGACTCGATCCATTCTAGGAATTTTAAAGCCTCACTATTTGTTATATCTGGGTCTTTACTTTCGCTCTTATCTTTTATAGTTGTTCTTGCTTCGGAAACAATTGATGCCTGCTTGTTAATGATTGTTTGTAAGGAGCTATTTTTTTTCATCTGCTCCTCTAAAGGACCTTCTGCCGATGTCATTAAATTACCATTATTGTCTAGTACCATATATGTACTAGGGCTACCATAGTTTATAGATTTATTTACTTTATTTCTTTTATTTTTTTTGGGCCATTTCATGTAATGGAAATTTTTATGTTGATTATAAAAATATAATGTTTAAATTCTTTATTTAGTCAAGTTTTAATTATAAAAAATGCCAAATAAAACAAAATTAGAGTATAAATCATTAAATGTAGCAATCAAGTCATTTGATTCGATTGAAGGAAAATTCAAAGGATATGCCTCAGCTTTCGGAAAGATTGATGCTGTAAATGATACAATATTACCTAAATCTTATGACTCTTCAATAGCGTTGTGGGGTGAAGGAAATGCAATTCCAGTCAATTACGATCACTATTCAGAAATAATATTAGCAGATAATTTGACATCAATCTCAACCGATGAAACAGGTCTTTTGGTAGAGTTCACAATTTCACAAGAATCTAGAGAAACATATTCTGAACTTTTCGGAAAGATAGTTCTTGCTATGGAAGAGAATCAATTATTTATGTCAATTGGAGGCTTCGTAACTGAATCTTCCCTTGGTGATGACCGATGGATAAAAAAAGAAGTTGCAAATGCTAATGATACTATTGAAGAGTTTGTACTAGACCATATAGCGATCACAAAATACCCTGTCGATTCTCATGCCAAAATGTTAGAAATGAAGTCACGAAATAAAAAGAACGATTTTGCTGATATTGATGGGGAGGTAAGTGCTACTAAGTATTTAATTGCTAACAAAAGTGAGATGTCAAACACAATGAGTAAGAACTTTGTTCTTCATTTGAAATCAATTTGGAATAAAGAACTTGACATTAAAGAAAAAGAAGTTAAAAGTGAAGTTGATGCTCAAGGATCTGAGCCTCTATGTAATAAAGAAAATGTTTCCGAGGATGGAAAAGAAAATAATAAATCTTTTGAATGGCAAAAGATTTCACAATATATAAATTAAATAATGCCTGAAAATAACATTGAAAATAAAGAAGAGGTTACACCTCAGAAGGTTGCCGATGCTTTAAACGCGTCCACGGAAGCGAATGAAACTTCTAAAGAAGTTCTTAAATCTACATCTGAAACAAATGAAAATCTAAAAGAATTAGTTGGATCAATTAAAGGTTTAATTGAGAAATCTACTGAAACTTCTGAAAAAGAAGAAATAGTTGAGCTTAAATCTAAAGTTGCTTTACTAGAAGCTAAAAGTAAATCCGATAATGCTGGATCTTCAACTTCTAATAAGAGTGATGAAATGGTCACTAAGTCTAGAGATTTCTTGAAAGATTTCAAAGCTTCATTAATAGGAAAATATTCAAAAAAACATGAATCTGATTCTTTATTCGATAATTGTGGTACTTTTGCAGTTAAGTCTTTAAAAACTTTTGATAATACTGGTGTTGGTGCTGATATTCCATCTAAGAGAGTATTAGGTGATCTTGATATTAATCTTCAAACTATCAGTCCTATTACAAGTTTAGTAGCTAATGTTTCTGCTGGTAAGCTTGTTGCTGGTGAATTAGGTTATAAAACTTATGATGAGTCAGACACTGATATTCTACAATCTAGGGAGAATGAAGGTAAAGTCGAAACTAAGGATATTAAGAAAGGTGAGATTAGTATTTACCTAGCTCAATATGCAGCTAAGAAAAAGATTTCTGATAAAGTCTTACATGCTGAGATGAGTGGAGAGTTATCTACTAATCCATTAATGAGAGAGTTTATGGCAATTGAAACTAAATTTGAGAAGTATATTGCTAGAGAAATCTTAAATGGTAAGAATGACATGGGTATCTATGGTTTGTTACCTTCTGCTAAGGAGACTAATACTAAAATAAAAGTTATAGAATCTGAAACTGACAACATTGTTACTTTAAAAGATTTGGCTAACCTAGGTCTTAACCTTAAAGGTCAATATCTAAGAAATGCTGCTTTTGTTGTTGATAGAGCTATTCTTTATGAATTGTTCCAAGAAGATGGTAATGATGGTCATTTGAAATTAGAGCAATGGGATTATGTTAATGGTTTTGCCGCTATCAAAACTGCTGAAAGAACTATTCCTTTGATTGGTGTTGATTCTTCTTACTTTGCTGCTGACATTAAATCAAATGACGGTTTTGCTGATTATGTTGGTTTTGATTCAGGAAACACTGCAATAAATTCTGGTTATACTCCTTCTAGTTATGCTAGTGTTTCTGGTGCTACTGACAACCAAGGTAAAGCTGTTGCTATTTTAGCTGATTTCAATCAAGCTTATACTTTAGCGAGATCTTCTATTGTTCAAACTGGTGTTGATAATAGCTTTGGTAACTTACTAGAGAACGGGTATGTTTATGGTGGTAAAATCGGATATGTTGGTGGTAAACCGACAGTTGAAGAAGCTGCTTCTGTACTTTTCGTTAAATAACTTTAATATATAAATAATTATGAATAAGAGAGATAAATTCGTAGATACTAAATTGGTAGATGCGTTTAGTTCTGCAACTATTAATCACGATAACATAACAAACGGTATTGCTATTGACATTTCAAAATATGTAGCTTTAGCTTTTGTTTTAATCGTTACTTCTCGGACTGCTGGTAATGTAAAAATCCAGGATGTTCAGTTCGCTGACGATGCTGGTTTTGCAACTAATGTAAAAACTTTTTCAACTGACGACTTCTTGTTACCTAACGATAGGTATAACCAAGTAGATTCTGCTGTTGATCAAACTCTTTTAGCTGCTGTTGGTAGAAAGAAATTATCATTAGGTAATTTGATGCTAAATAAACAAAAGTTTGCTAGAGTTAGATTACTTTCTGCAAATTCGGCTAATCTAGTTGCTAATGTAGAATTAATTGCTTCTGAGGACAAAAGTCCAGTAGCACTTTAATTAACTATTCCCACCCTTCATTGGGTGGGATGACTTTAAAACCTTAATATGACAGATAAAGATAATACCGAATTAGAGGCTGAGAAATTAGAGGCTGAGAAATTAGAGGCTGAGAAATTAGAGGCTGAGAAATTAGAGGCTGAGAAATTAGAGGCTGAGAAATTAGAGGCTGAGAAATTAGAGGCTGAGAAATTAGAGGCTTACAATGTTATTAAAGATTATGAATTTTCAGTAAAGGGTAAAAAAGTTAGTTTAAAAAAAGGAGAGATAATAAAAGCTCCTGATGTTTCTAAAATATTTATAAATAAAGATATTTTTAATTACATGATGAAGTGTACTAAATTAAAAGATTGTCTTACTGTATTTAAACAGCCTATAAATATTAAAATCAAAAAAAACATTAAGGATAAAAAAGGCAATGTAATTAAATCAGGAACTATTATTGATTTAAAAACTCTCATGAAAAAAGTCTCCAAAATTTCTCTTAAAAAGTTTAGAGAAGAAAAAAGAATAATGGAGATAAAAAATGTTCAAGATTAAATTTGAAAACAAGAAGTTAATATCAAGAGAAACATCTTCGTACCCTGTTTCTCTTGCTGATGTTAAGCTTAAAAGCTTTTACTACTTAGATAACCCAACAGATACAGAGCAAGATTCATTTGTTGAAAACTTCTTAATCCCAACTATTATTGATGACTGGGAAGAAAACACAAATTACTTATTGCTAGATCAGCAATTCAAAGTTTATATTCCAGATTTATATTATATTAATTCCAAGTATTTGGAGATGAGTTTAGGTTACTTAAATTTAAGAACTATAAACTCAATAAATTATTACCCTAGCAATTGGAATGAATCTGATCCTAAATCTGTATTAGATCCTATAAGCTATAGAATTTCAGAAGAGTTACTACAAATACCTTCAAGCCTTATAATTAAAAATGAGTACCTTCCATTAGATCTCTTTGATACTAAAAATAACCTAGAAGCCGATATTTCTGCTGGCTTTGCTTCAAATGATTTTACTAATCTAGAATCAGAAATAAAAGATGCACTAACTATGCAAATAGCAACGGCTATTGATATTAAGATGGGTTATTGTGATGGTTATTATAATGATAAGATAGAAACAATTTACGCAAAATATTCATCTTATAAAAGTTTAATCAGTTTCTTGTAATGTGGATTCCTTCTTGCTGTGGAAGCAATAATACAGATATAAAATCTAAACTCAGAAACACAGTATCTTTATATTTTCAAAAATTATCTACAAGCACATCTAATGGCATCCAAAAAAATATATATTCTGGTAACTTAGTTTTATCTAAAAGATGTGTTATAAAAGATAGATCTCTTATAGCACAGGATACAGCAATTAATAGCGGTGTATATGAAACAGCTTCTGCTAAAGAATTAATTTTTGAATATTTTGATATAACTGGAATACAATTTAATGAAGTAGAAGCATTAGGAGCTAGATTCAAGGTTTTAGCTAGTAATAAAGTATCATCAACTACAATTGACGGAAAGAAGTATTTTTCATCTGATGAAAGACCTTTCATAAGTATTTTGATTGGATTGAAGAAATTATGATAAGAGTAACTAGAGGTAAAAACACAGTTGGAGTTGCTAATTTCTCATCTAAATTAAAGATGAACCTTTCTCGATCATTGAGGCAATCATCAACCGCAGTAAAGATTAATATAAGGAAAGAGATGAGATCTCATAAATCTGGTGTTGTGAAGAGAAAAATAACAGCACTTTCTCCAATTAGGAGATCTAGAGCTGGACAATCTCTAGCAAGGGATTCTGGTGATAGTGCAAAATTGATTTCAACATCAAAATTAACTGGAAGTGCAACCGAAGTAGGTTTCAAAAAAGACCCTAGAGGGTTTGATTATATTAATTTTTGGGAGAATGAAGTCCAAAAGAAATTTCAAAGGCCAACAATGGAACTTGCTATAAAAAAATCATTAAGTAAAATCCAAGATATATTTGAGAAAAATTTAACTCCGAGATGACTACAATAGATTATGGCAACCAAATTATTAATCAGTTAAGAAGATACTTACCTTATACAGGTAACAATATAAGTAATAGCTTCACCTCTGAATCTTTTGTTATTAATAGTAATTTTCTTACTATGACTTTATCAGCATCTGATTATGGTATAATTTCATCAAAGATAAATGATGCTACTTCACCAAATACTTCTTTTTCAATAAGCAATATTCACTTAAAGAATAATATAACTAAATTTTCAGCTTATCCAGATAACAATTCAAGCTTTGCTTTTGAAGTTGATTTTCAATACAGGCACAAGCTTTTAATTAATCAAGATATTCCATTAACTAACTTTACAGATAATCAGTATAATACAACTTACAGAGTTTTAAGAATTATAAATGGTAGAAAAGCACTTCTTGTTCCGAATACAACAGTTGTTTTTGCTGATGTTACCACCAACCTAGGATATAACCCTGTTGAGTTTTATACTGGACTTAATGGTATTCAACAATTGACAGATTTAGGATCTAATCAGGTAAGCTTCACCTTTGATGAAAACCTATTATATACAAGCACCGATATAAATGATCTAGATGTAAGCTTCTTACCAATTATCTCTGATACTCAAGATAATATAAAGCTTATGAATTTTAATACATTTCAAACAAATCTTGTTAATCAACCTAATACTGAATATTTGGTTTTAGATTCTTCTAGTTTAGTTGGATCGCCAGTTAGGGCTGCGAGCAACAACTCTGATTCAAATTATTCAACATTTTCTACCTCTGGTTTTTTTGAGAAACAATATTCAATGAATCTATATTATATATTGCAAAGGGATATAGATGATGCAAATAATCAAACTGGTTCAGGTTCAGATATTGCTGATAAGCAAGTTAAAATGTTTGAGGCGTTGACATCAATAATAAGAAGGCCTTTGGATTCAGGAAGTGATAAACTAATGTCATCAATAACTATCTCAGATGATTCTGTTCCTGATGTCACATCGGAAGGAAGAGCTGTTATACTATATGAACTTAACTTCGTTGCTAATTATTTATCTGATGTTATGTTGAATATTGATACAGAAAATGTTTACCCAATCAATTCATTAAAAATAAATGAAAATGAGCTAAATTTGTCTTGACTTTATTTCTTTATTAAATATTTTATATATTAATGAATTTAATTAACTTTTAAAAAATAATATGGTTTTAAACCCTGCACAGAGTTTTACTGTTAAAGATGCTTTTGCCAGTTCTACATTTTTCAGAACTATGCTTATTGTCGGTCAATCAAATACCGCAACAGAAGGTCTATATAAGGACATCGAACTTAAAACAGCTAAAGAAATTGACACTATTTTTGGTGCTGATTCTCATATTGCTTCTTGTATAAAGGATGCTTTAACAATGTTTGCAAACTCAATTGTCAAGCCTCAAATTTGGGTAGTATCTTATCAAGATGAAGTAGCGGATACAGCAAGAGTTTTGACATCTACTGTTACAGGAACTGCAACCGAAAGCAAAACACTTAAAATAAAACTAAATAGCTTAAATCCAGATAGATCATCAACTCAAGTAGCTTCTGTTCTTTCTTTAAGAAACACTAGAGGTGCTAGTTGTGGAAGTTTTGCAAGAAATACTGTTGAATTTGGTTCTGCGGTAAATTTAAGGAGAAATTTCTTACCTAAATTATCTAATGCGAAAACAAATGATGTTATAGTAGAAGTTCTTGTTTCTAATGGTGATACAGAAAATACTATTGCCGCTGCAATAGATGCAGCTATTAATGCCAAAACTGATGCCATTTATGATAGTTCTGTAGCAACTAACGCTGTTACTTTAACTGCTAATCATAAAGGCCTATTAAGTAATGAGTTCTCTTTTGAAATATTAACATCTTCTATTCCAACAGGAGTTTCTATAGGAACAGTTGAAACTACCCCAGGTGCTGGTGTTGTTGATGCTTCAAGTATTTTAACTATAAATGATGATGAAAATACTCCTCTAGGAGAGTTAGACTTCGATTATGTTTCTATCCCAAATTCTTATTCAGTTTCTGCTCTAGTAACAGATTCTTTTGCTAAACACGAAAACGTTTTAGCTTATAGCAACCAATGCTTAGAATATAAAATTATAAGAGGTTACGCTTTAGATTTAAGCAATGATACAGCTTTAGATGCTCTTGCTGTTGCTGAACCAATAGCAACTAATGGTATTAGTAAAATTATGTTAATTGCTGAAAAAGATGGCTTGTCTATCAAGGCAGTTAATGCTAAGACTAAAAGAGATAAAATTGAAAATAAGCAGTTCACTCCAATTCAAAGAGAATTAGATAAAACAATTACAGTAGGAAATACTTACACTCTTTCTGATAAAGATGGATTTATTAATATTGAAAGAGTTTTGGCTTCTTATGGGGTTAGAGAAATTTTAGTAGAAAAATTTATCCCTACTGATTTCACTGAGTCTGATTTCACTACTGGTGACAGCACAGATGAAACTACTTATAATAGAGATGGAGTTATAGCTATTTTCCAAAAATATAGAGATATTTTAGATGGCACTAATGTTAGCAGTATTTATGGAAATCAATTTGCTGGTTTAGTTTCAAATAGTGTTACGATTAGAGGTGAGTTTGATGAGTTGTTAGATGCGACTGTTAGTTTCGATGCCGCTACGAAACAATTAGCATTGCAATATATTAGCAAATTAATTAACCCTATAAAATCAGTATTTACTTCTGCTTCTTTTAAATAAATAAAATATGGCTACAAATAACGTTCAAATCTTTTTAAAAAACTTCGGAAACTTTGAGATAACAAAGTATTTTGATCCAGAGGCTTTAAAGACATTAGCAGTAAATCCTAATGGAGATGTTGCTGATTTTAAAATAACAAATAACAACGAATTACAAACTTGTATTATTCCTGGTGTTGTTGAAGATACAGTTCTAAAAGTTAATGCCTCTTTGATAAAAAGAGATAACACGAGAATATATGATGCTTTACAAAGAGTGGGTAGCGATTTAGGAGAAGTTCTTTGGTCAACTGGGAACGAGACAACTACTTTTGCTAAATGCGTAGTTAGTGTTAAAATGACTTTAATGGGTAATCCATCAGAATTTACTGATGTTTCTGTTAAGTTCCATAAATAAATAAAAACAACAATGTACATAAAGACATCTGAATTAGAAAAAGTTAATAGTAAAAACTATTTAAGATTATTCCTAGATCCTAAATATTCATTCATAATTAAATCTGATGATAAGGAAAAGAAAGTTTGTGAACTTTTCTTTGAAGAGCCTAATGCTCACGATATTTCTCAATTAAGAAGGTTAGGTGTTTCTTTAGAAAAACTTACATCTTACCAATCTTTAAAGAGCATTAAATCAATGAATATGTTTTCTAAAGAAACTTTAGATGAGTTTATAAAAAATGCTAAGGAGAACAAGGAAGAATTAGATCAAGAATCTGATGATGTAGAGAGTTGCAGGTCATATATTACTGACCTCTTTACTTCTTGTGCTGATTTTGAAAACGATGATACAGATTATTTTAAAGAATTAAATAAATTTTATAACTTCCTTGAAGCTAAGATGTTCAGAATGGAAAGTGATGTCTTGTTAAGTTCTGATTTCTCAATATTTGGTAATCTTACTGTTTCTAATTCAAGCTTTGTTAAGGAAGCAATTGTTATTGAATATATATCTTTTTTTTTCGATCACTTCCCTTCAAAGTCACTTCACCAGGTAATGGAAAAGTAAGTCAGAATCATTCTGTCTTTGATATAATCGAGAATCAGAAGTGTGAATTGTTAAAATTTTATTCTGGTGCTTTAACTCTTTCAGATTTATCTTCTTTAGGATATAAAGACTCTTGTAATTTTTTTAATTATGCTGTAAAAATTACAGTTGAGGAAAACGAATCTATAAAGAATGGCTAAGAACTTTCAAATAAGTTACATAATTAATGCAGTCGATAGGGCAAGTAAAGTCTTTGATGATTTAGAGCGTAAGTCTAAAAGATTATCTGATAAAGAGAATAAGAGATATTTACGAAATCAAAGCCAATGGGCTAAAGAAGAAACTAGGAAACATAACGTTTCTCTTGCTCGTCAAAGATTACAGGAAAAGAGGAAGTCTGATTCTATAAAACAGGCTGTAAGATATAGGGATCAATGGGCTAAAGAAGAAACTAGGAAACATAACGTTTCTCTTGCTCGTCAAAGATTACAGGAAAAGAGGAAGTCTGATTCTATAAAACAGGCTGTAAGATATAGGGATCAATGGGCTAAAGAAGAAACTAGGAAACATAACGTTTCTCTTGCTCGTCAAAGATTACAGGAAAAGAGGAAGTCTGATTCTATAAAACAGGCTGTAAGATATAGGGATCAATGGGCTAAAGAAGAAAATAGAGCCTTTTCTATAGAAAGGAGTCGTAATAAAATAAAACAAAAAGAGCAAGCCAAATTAAGAAAAATTGAGACGGATGCTAGGAATCAACGTATAAAAGATAGAAATCAATGGGCTAGAGATGAGGATAGAAGATATAGAATTGAACAAGCTCGCAACAGGAAGAGGGAGAGAGAGCAAAAAGCCATAAGGAGGCAATCTGCAATAGATAGTAGGCAAAGATTCACAGGTTATCAGCATGCTGGATCAATGGCTGGATCTCTTCAAAGATATGTTTCTCTTCCTGCAACTATTGGTGCTGGCATATCATTAAGAAATGCTATGAGGCTAGAACAACAACAATTATCTTTAACTGCTTTTAAAGGTAAGGAAGGAGGTAAGGAAGCATACGCTCAAATTGCCAAATATGCCATCGAATCTGCATTGTCAATTCAAGATGTTCAGAGTCTCTTCTTAGGTCTTTATGCTGGTAAGAAACACATGGGGGTTGAAGGAACTAAAGAGATAATGGGGAAAGTTAAGGATATTGGTGATCTGATGTTATCTTTTGTTGGTGATAGAGCAAGAAGAGCAGAAACTGCTGAACAGTTTAGGCAAATCTTTATGAAAGGTGTTGCTGAGATGCGTTTCGATTTAAAGATAATTCAAGAGAAAGGTATTCCTATATATGGTGCTTTAGAGAAATATACAGGAATGGGCTTGGAAAAATTAAGGCAGTTCTTCTTTGAAAAAACTGGATCTATGCACCTTCCAGCAAAACTTATAGCTGATATAGTTTCAAAATATGCTAGAGATCCTAATGTTATAGAGTCTTTAAAAATAAGATCAACAACATTAACTCAGGCATTTGACTCTTTGGCAGATACTGCTTTTGTTTGGTCAGGGGAAATAGGTTTGTCTATTGCAAAACAATCTGGATTGATAACTTTAATGGATTCGGTTTCAAGTTCTTTACAAAAAAGAGTAGCTGCAATAAATCTAGGTAAAGATTGGAAAGGTGGCCCTTTCGAATCTATTATTGGTCTAGGAACTGTTCTTGCTATTTCTGTACCAGTATTAACTGGTATAATGATATTCTTAAAGAAAATAGTGGCATCTTTAGCAATTACTACTGCTGGTGGTCAAGTTGTCTCAGGTGGTAGGATCTTGTTAAGAAATGCTTTAATGTCAACTGGAATAATGTCAGCATTATATCTAACTACTGTTGATTGGGGTAATTTAATAGATGATATTAGTAGAAATGGTTTAAGTGGTTGGATAAGCAATCTTGATGTGGTTGTTGCCTCAACCTTTGCTATATTAGGTGCATGGCAAATGATGCCTAAAGTTATTAAAAAAGCAGCAGCAGCAGCCTTGGCTTTTTCAGCGGCAACTTCAATGGGAGTTATGGCAAAAATAGGAAAATCTTTGGGTTTAGGTGCAGCAGCAGCTTTAGGAGGTAAGGCATTAATGGCAACTGGTGGGGCAATAGCAGCGACTCTTTCATCACCTATTGTTCTTGGTGCAGCAGCTTTAGGAGGTATTGGGTATGCTGGGTATAAGGGCTATGAATATTTGAATAACAGAGAAGATCCTGGATTTCAAGCAATGCCATCAGTATTTACTCCTCAAACAATAAATTATTCATCACCAGCTAATATGAGTCAAACCCCTATAACTATACAAAATCAAATTAATGTTAATGGTAGCCAACAGATATTAGATGTGAATGATTATATTCCAAATCAAGAAGGAAAGGTAACAAACAGAAAACCAATAGAGATAGATTTTGATCCTACTGGACAATTTGGAAATTCAATGGCATGGTAAATATAACAGAACCTAGTTTAATAAAAAATGAAATATCACTTCCGATAAAAATAGTTTCTAATGGAACTTTCGATGGGAAGCAAGTATTAAAAAATAGTATTAAGGAGCAGTTAGGAAACAATAATAGTTTTGAGTTTAATGGTCTTGGTGATAGGAAAATAAAAGTACCTATATATTTAGATAACCAAGCCTCTTTTGAAAAGATAATCGATTTCCTAAGTGATGGAAAACCTTTTCTGATTTCTTGTCCTTTCTTTCCGTTAAGGCCTGTAAATATAGAGGGAGATTTAGACTTAAAACCTTATTATAAAGGTCACGGAACACTTACTTTAAATCTTACAACTGCTATTAGTCCTTTCCAAGACACGACTAACTTGTTCAACTATAAGATAACTTCTAATCCCCCATTAGATAAGGCCACATTTTTAGACTCTTTAAGGGATTTTGGAGAATCTGTTTTGAACTTCCAGATACCTAATCAGGATAGCAAGTTTGCAAACTTCTCAAACAATATTGCCGTTTATTCATCCCAGATAAATAACATTGCACAGGGAATAGCAGGTAAGAGTTCAATAATAACTAATCCAATATCATCTATTAAAAATTCTGCATCTCAAATAGCAGGAGGTATTTCTGGTGTAGTTAATTCATTACAAAATACAGTTAATGTTGTTAAGAAACTACCTAGTGATGTAGATAATATTATAAACTCTTTCTCACAAATAGGAGATCAATTGAATGATTTATTTGATCTGGATGATCCAGATGCAACTTTACAATATAGTACTGAATTATTACAAAGTGTTGCTGAGGGAATAATAGAATCCCCTGTAAGTGATGATAATCCTGATATTCCAGAAGAAACAAATAAAACTAAGTATTTTTTAGTTTCACCAGAAGATGATAATAAAGCTGCTACTGATGTTTTAATATTATCTCCTATATTATTATCAATTTACGAGAATACAGAAAATATTGATAAGTGGAACTCAATTGACTTGATTAGATTGAGGTTGAAAGCAGAAACAATTTACTCTTTCATTAATGGAAAAGAACTTTCAACTGATTTTAGAAACCAATTAACTATCGCTAGAAATAGATTCTTTGATAGATTTAAGATACTATATGGTAGAGCAATCAAAATTGTTGATGTTGATCTTCAAACTACAAAATTCTTAACTGATGTAGTTTATTCTGTTAATGGTAATTACGATTTCTTAGCAGAAACTAAGGAATTGAACAGGGTTGTGGGAACTAGAGTTATAGGTAAAATTTCAGTAATAAGTAATGAATAGAATTAAAATAACTTTTGATGGAATAGAATATTTTGCTATACAGGGCATAAGTGCAACTCACAGT
>Ga0228620_1000509_pt1 | contig 20268 bp, 16 predicted proteins | sample 23DmetaG_FD_186030 | JGI IMG/M metagenome (GOLD analysis project Ga0228620, IMG submission 186030) | Seawater microbial communities from Monterey Bay, California, United States - 23D | ecosystem: Environmental > Aquatic > Marine > Coastal | place: USA: California | collected 2016-10-06 | reverse complement strand
TAGTATTTTCCAAACGAAATGTCCCATGTATTATCACTCGTATTATCACTCGTATTACCAAAACTATGTGTACTAATAATATCAGCACTGGGTTCATCTGTGTCTATTGAATCTAATGCTATTGTTGCATTAGGTTGTGTTTTGAATATACTCTGGTCTGTATTTGGTGCCATTTCAAATTTCCCATTACGTATGATTGCAATAGCTCTATCTGCATTATCAGAATCACTATAACCATTAACGTTGTTACTTAAGTCAACAATACCGGAAAAGTAAGATTTTTTAGCTTTATTAACCGTACCACCAAAAACATTTGTATGTGGATCTAATAAATTATTATAACTACCGACTGTATATGGATCAGACATGTTTATTATATATTCTCTGTATAATTTTTTATAATGTTCGTTTTAAACCATTATTACCTAATTATTCAAAAAAAATAATTATGAATTCTAAATTATATTATAATTATTTGGAGGTTATTACAAAATATAGTGTCTTTATCATAGGTCATGAAATATTAGTTATGTTTTACTAAAATAAATATTATAAGTGTACGTGAAAAATAAAACATAGGTGAACCATCAGATAAATTTGTATTCAGTAATGTAATTCCCACTTGTATCTAATAATAAACTATTATTCATAGTTGCATCATTTCGGACACCAAAAACGTTCCATGCGATAGTCGCAATACTCGTAGTATTTTTACTTATTATTGTTAACAAGTTCGATCTAACATTACCCTTTACCTTATCAAAATCCGTTTCATTTGATGTACAAACAAAAACATTCTTATTAATTGCATTAAATGTTCCCTCGGTCATGTTAAAGTGCTTATCTAAATTTATTACATTCATGCCATCCTTCAATACGCATTTTCCATGGTACATATTCACCACTTGTGGCGTTTCTACACATGTATGACGTAGCCTGTGGTTATCTAATAATGGATGATTGATTTCAAAGTTTTTGACGGAGGCATTTAATCCTAAATTATTTATGTTCACATCAGAGACATTATTGATTTTCATATCAATTTGCGTAGGTGCGATAAATGTACTGTTGACTGAAGTGTCGTAGGAAGAAGACAATTGTAAGTAGTCAGTAGGTATTGATACATTACTTGAGTTCACGTGAATTCCTTGACAACTTAACGACCCGCTCATATCTACAAATCCCTTAAAATATGTTTGTTTGTACCTATTAGCTGTGTCATCTGCTAACCAATAAGAAGATGTAGACTTTGCGCTAAATGTTGGGTCAGTTTGTACGAGAGTGCTGCTTGTCGACATGATATAATGATATAATGATATATATTATGATATGGTATATATTATGATACCTTATTGTATCACGCAATGTATAACTTGTTCGTATGGAAAAGGCTGCATCAGAACTCGGAAATGTAATTGCCATACTCATCCAATAAGGTAGTTTGTTTTACATATTCATCATTTCGCTTACCAAACACTATCCATGAAATGTCGTCATTGGACGTATTGTCCTCACACACGATAGTAAGAATGTTCCCAATTACATCACCCTTTACTTCGCAAAATCCGGATTCATTTGATGTCAATGAATAAGTCTCTATATTTAATAAAGAAAACGTTCCCTCTGTCATATGGAATGCGGTGTCCAAATTAATGCTGGCGGTTCCATTGTTAAGTGTAGTATGGCCACTATACATAGTTGCAAGTTGTGGTGATTCAATACATGTATGACGTAGTTTATAGTTGTTCAATATTGGGTGCAATATTTCAAAATTTTTGGCGAAAGTGGTTCTAAATCCAGTAGTATCAATAGTAGCAATATCCTGATCACCAATTGTGAATGTAATTTTATCTACAGCATTTATGTTTGTAATTTGAGTAGGGACCGAATTTCTATATTCGTCATACGTGTAAATATAAGTGGCACCATTAGTAGTACCCGCATCATATAACGGGTCATTGGATACAATAATTTTTCCATAACTTAAATCGGATTGTATAACTTGCCATCGATTAGTAGGAACATTTATATCAGCGTCTATAGTTAGGATTTCTGAAAAAGAATCATTACCATCGTTATCGTAAACGTGTATTTTATCAGTGCTTGCTATATATTTTATAACTCTTTCTCCATTGTTGGTAATATAAGAAAAATCACTGGTACCATTATTGTACCCTGAATTTGAAACCTGACCGGATGTTGTGATAGCGTTGGTTGTTGAGCTCCATTGAGTCCCATTGCGTTTGAATAATGTGGTTTTTATAAAAGCATAATTTCCATCAGGTGATAATAAACTTCCACCATGAGAAAAAAGGGAATATGTATTGTCGGCAATTCCACCTGAATTTGAGGATTCAAATAAATTGTGATGAAATTCTTGAGTCCAACTATTATTATTGTTGTAACTATACATACCATATTCAATAGGTGAATATTGGTTATTATAATCATAGTTTGTAGCGTACATAAATAGGTCACCGTTATGGGATATATACGCCCATGAACCAAATTGATTGTATCCATTAGATGGATTAGCACTTCGAGTTGTAAAGATAAAGCTATTACCAATACTGACCCAATTGTCCACAGTATTATAAGTAAGACATCTGGTTATTGCGTTATTACCTTGAAAGCCCCCTCTTGATTCAGTTGCGACGACCAAACGCTTACCATCGATTGAGAATGCTTGTCCTGATAAAGTCGGACGGTGCGTTGCATTTCCAGTAAGATCAGTTGTGTCAATAGTGCTTACATATGTATACTTATTACCATTATCACTATCGTAAAAAATGTATATATTAGCCTCATGACTGATAGCAACGGTTTTTGTGTCATAAGACATAGTTACATAGTCAATATCAGGGACATTATTACCTCCATCAATAGGAATACCAATAGTAGCGTACTCTTCCCATGTATTCGTAGAACTATTATATTTCATTACAAAAGGCCTCTTATAACTGGTGGTTCTTATGTTAGCCGCCAATATGGTATCTTTACTATTGATAGAATCATAACCATAAATATTGATACCTTGATATGTATCGTCATCTTTAATCCATGTAAATAATGGTACATCATATAAAGTATTTGTTTCCTGAGGATAAGGATCAGTAAATGCCGCTTGACTGTAACCATTAGCAGAGGTTGGATGTACATACACGCCATTTTTAATTTCTATAATATAAACCGCCTTTGGCTTAATACTTGTGGCATATGTAGTACCAGTATCATCGTAAAAAATTAACGTTACGTAAACTATGGATACACCATTTTGAGGAGTTCCCGTGCGATAACGAACCACAAGATGGGTGTATATCAATGGGTCACTGGTAGATACAATAACATTATTATAATTGAGACTCAAATCAGACGAACCAGTTCCATCATACGAATATGTCGTAGTACTTGAATTTGCTTGAAGGTCAGTTTTCAAGAGAGCAAATTTATCTTTTGTAGCCTGTGTGATGGTAGAATTAGTATTATCACTTAAATCCGTATAGGATATAACACTGTTGGTTGGATTATCAGTGCCTTCTACTTCGTAGTATTGCAAGATATCCTCGCTATTTGTTATTATGCCTCCTACTGGACGGATTAGGTCATCATAACTGAGATCAAATGTGAGTGATGTAAATGAAGTATCTGTATCGTTTGTTAGTTGTATTTGGGAGCCACGGACGGTTAGGTCGCCGCCACTAATGTCTATAAATCCATTTACATAAGTGTGTTTTAAACGATTTGCGTCCGTTTGTACACCTATCCATGAATCTGTTAATTCAGATAATGTATCGTATACTTCAATTGTTCCACCAATGACTGATGAAGTGTTATTAATATTTAGACCATGGTAGTACAAATAAGATGGTGCTGATGTGGATGGATTTTCTGTTTCAGGTGTATCTTCCGTTACTCCAAGTGTTACATTTGAACCAGGTAATCCTGGTGTCAAGTTCCTTTCCACTAAGCCGGTGTTGGCATTTCCATTAGTTCCTCCATTAAATACGGTATTATGATCTGTATCCTTATAGAAGGTTAATATGTAATCTGAATTAGATGGGTCAGAAACGTCGAAATAATAATTATTATTAGCTAATAGTTTAATCGTAGGCGCCATAAGTGGGCCTGGTTCGTTACCATTACTAATGTAATATTTTTCATTTTCATTGGTTATATCCTTATTGATTGTAACTGTAAGATACTCTGTATTTGTGTCACCCATACCATCTTGATTAGGATTATAATAAAATAATGTGGGAGTTGTATCAGTTATGCGTACTTGTGTATATGCACCGAGAACACCAGGAGTTCCAGAATTATCCACAGTTTGGTGATAATACCCAGATGCTTTATTCGGAATGGTCGTGAATGATAAATCATAACCTTGTAGAATATTATCAGACATATTGAATCTATAAGTATTGTTACTGTTCATTGTAGGATGGTATGCAAGTTTAAATCCACCTCCATCACTTACATCTATATAGTATTTCATTCCAGTACCGAATAAAGTTGTTGCATTACCAATACTCACATCATATATTGTAATTGGACCGTGTCCGAAATTGTCACCGAACTCTCTATCATAAAACACATCAGTTGTACTGACGTCTGTACCAAAAGTGACTTGAGTATATGCTCCATTTAATCCAGGTGTTCCGGTGAATGTCATATTATTGTAGTCATATTCTTGATCAAATATCCTATTCACAGTGACCACCCAATCACTTACATTTTTACTTAAAATTAAAGATGTGTTGTAATCGTCCTTGGCAAAACGAATGTAAGACCTAACTGGGGGTACGCCAGTTGTAAAATTTATATTGTATTCAGTAGGAATTAATACGTTATCTATTTTGGAAGCACTTGTTTGGTTCAGACCCCATACTTGTAGTGTATCATTACTACTCCCACCGGTTGTTACAGTAAGTAGAGAACCTGTATTATTTAGATGGATCCTGGTTCCAAAGAAATCATTAACAACGTTCTCAGTAATCGTAAATTTAAACTGGTGGTCTATTTTGTTCTGATTTACGACCTTTTCATGGTACACATGAACCGCGCCTTTATAGCTATCGAGAGCATTTCTTTCTGATATTACCAAAACAGAACCATCACTTGAAAAGTCAACGTCCTGTCCAAAAAAAGAGAGTTGATTATCGCTACCCGGACGAGTGATTCCAACGTTAGTATAGCCATTTTTATTACATATGTAAATAGGTCCAGTATTTGTGTATATGTTATTAAATGATCCAATAGTAAGATCGCCATTTATGGCCGTTGGATGAAATCGCAAAAAAGATCCCCAATAGGTATTCTGACCATTAAATCCAGTTATTGCCCAGTTTTGACTATTGAATGTTATTCCATTGCTATTCCGTGAATAAAATGCCACATAGCCAGTACCCAAATTATGATTTATCGCACCAATAGCCATATAACTGCCATTATAGTTTAATGCTAAAGACGAACCAAATGCTTGCTCATTACTACCAGGTGTACCGACAGGCGACTGGATTATTTGAACTCTGGACCATGCATTATTCGTATAGGCATATACATAAGCAATACCTATACCTACAAATTGGGCATAACCGTAGTTATATTGACCGACGGCGATTGTTTTTCCATCACCGCTACATGCAACTCGCGGCGTATCTGTTGTATTCCCATTATGGGTCCCTAATACATCTGAAAATGCCAACGTCAAAGTTCCATCAATGTAATTATAAATGTATACTTTTTGACTGGTACCTCCACCAGTAATACCAATAGTGTGTCCATCGTCACTAATGCAGAAAAGTTTTTCTGTTGTGGCAGCAATATTAGGTTCTACATCAATAGTTTCTACATTCTTAGCCTGATATACTGGATTGAATTGGTCTTTGTAAAATAATTTAAATGTATTACCGGCATTTGAATTGTCATTTTGATGAAAACGGTATTTTAAGTTAGGTTTGAAATCGATATATGGTATTAATACACTATCATCATCATATTCTTCTTTTAATTCAAATTTATTATCACTATTAACTATGACATTGTAACTAAAATCATAATCACCCATAAAAATTACGTTATATAATTCGATTATATATTATATTGTACTATATTCTGTTATGTATTTACCTGCGTCATCAATGATGTCTGTATTGTTAATGGCATTATCATTGCGAATAGCAAATACAATCCACGATACTTCTATATTGCTGGTATTATCTTCGCATTCAATGTGTAAGATATTCCCATCTATAACATTACCTTTTACCGCCGAAAAATCACTTTCATTGGTTGTAATTGTGTATGCTTCTTTGTTGATTGCCTGGAATGTTCCGTGAGTCATATTGAAATATGTATCAAGGTTAATCTGAATTATTCCATTATGTAGTTGTGAATGACCGACGTACATGTTTTTTAGTTGTGGTGTTTCAATATTGCTATGTCGCAAATTCTTGTTTCTAATAATAGGGTGTGGGATAACAAAGTGCTTAGCAGTTGCACTGAATCCGTGTTTTGTAATATTCGCGACATTTGTTCCATTCACATTGAAATTAAGTCTATATGGAACATCTATTTCTGACCGATTATTCAAAATAGCGTGTTTAAATGAAGTACTTGGGAAATCATAACGATGGTCGTTTGGCTTAAATATAACTTTTCCATTGCGTAAAATTGTATTGCCAGCATTATTGTCACTTATGTCGAGGAACCCATTTATATATGTATTATGTAATCTATTTGCGGTATTATCAGATAACCAAGTAGATGCCATTTATATTATATTATATTATCTGATATAATAAGATATTATATTGTGAATAGTATTATCGAATGAATTACACCATCTCAATCACACTTACACGTGGCTTTCAAATTGATAGCTTGATTTCGTTGTTGGATGTTAAGTGGTTCTGGAAACGCTTTTTTATATATATCCAACATGGGTACCCGATGAGGTCGTTTATCTGTGTTAGAGCATACTATAAAAGGGGTACAATTGGATACATCCAAATCCATCGAATATATGCGTTGTTTTGTATTATAGTCAATGTTACTCCATTGTTGATTACTACTGATAATAGTATTATTTAACTGAAATTGCTTAAATTGTATATATTGTTGTGAATCTAAAACCGGGTTAAAATCTACCTGGTCTATTTTTAATAGTGTTGCTATTTTTTTATGTTTTAAATAATCGCTTTGTGACATATTTATATAAAATAGAATAGTATTTTTCTTTACTAAAATATTGTTAAGGAAATATTGAAAATATATTGATGTAAATGGGTGGTAGTTAGTTATGTATCGGTTCGGGTTCTATTTTATCCCCTTTTTCCCAATCAATTCTAATCTGAGAGCGTATAAAGTTTGCACCGATAACACCTAATATACCGCCAATAAAAGAACCAACGAGTAGTTGTTGCCATGTGTGGTTCTTATATTTATATCTCTGTAACACTGTTACAATGCAAACAAACAATTCTATAATAAACTGTAGTAGTCTTGGTTTCGCAGTATAGTTATATGTCAATGAAAAGAATACTGATTGTGCATGATGTGATGGCATGCCGTATTTTTCTGATTTTTCGTATTGTTCACCGATGAATGAGGAAGAACCGTGTGGTCTCGGTTCCTGTAAATAACCTTTCAATCCGTGATTGATTAATAAGTTAACTACAGATAATATAAGATAACCAAACAGGTACGGTTGTACGAAAATTAAGTTCATTAGTGAAGTTATGAATAGAATAACCGGACCAAAGAATCCAATACTGTCTAAAAATAGTTCCATTCTTATTTTATATTTACTTATCTTATGTAATACGTAGAAATAAACTACACACGAAACTTTTATTCTGGTATTTTGGAATCGTCTATTATGGTTTTTTATTCAAAATCTGTACGATTATAGAAAAAGACCAGTTAGACCCGTTCAAATCTAAAATATTACCACGATCTGTTTTTAGTTTCACGGTCATTCGTTCCAAATCAATCGGACCAAAGTAATCTCGTTCTTGGCTTTGTAAGCTGCCGCCAAATTCTATTAATGATTGCCCATTTTGTAATGTAGATGCCTTTAATGGCACCATTGCAAAGACATCTTTTTCAAATGGACCTGAACCAAAACTATTTGTGCTAATGTTTGTATTTGAAATAATAGACGGATTATTTTGTGAATTAGCTATCTCTGTTGCGGCGTATAGTTGATTTTGTGTAAGTCGTCTTGATAATGGGTCATATGCAGTATTTAATACCTTTTCACCAGTTATAGGGTCACATATAAAATTTGATGCACGGGAGTATGAGGGCGGACGAATGGTTGTATCTTTGGTAGCAATCGTAACAACACCATCATTTAAACGATTTTGATTAAAATCATCCAAGCTCATTAACAAGTAGTTGTATAAATTGGTGTTAATCGTGGTATTTCCTTTCAATAATATATTGTGATTTGTAGTATTGGTTGATTTATAGGCATCGTCAACACCACTTAATATGTATGTAGTGTTTTGTTGGAATCCTAAAATCCAACCTAATGTAGTATCCCAAGTAGATGTTTGAATGCTGGAAATCCCTGACCCACATTTGGCAAAACTCAGTGGGTCGAAAAATACTATATTATAATCAACCGCACGGTATAGTTTATTCACGGTTATTCGAGTTTCTATTTTATCATCGTACGCTGTAAATGTACTTCCTGCTGCATCTGTTCCAACACACGCGGATTCAATCGCCGATAATAACGCAGAACGGCCATACATAATAGGGTTTCCATTGCTATCATTAATCGGTACACTTATTGTGATCTTGTTAGCCGTATCTATTACACCTGACTCAAATGGAATAATATCAATTGTATTATTAGTGTCTGTTAACGTAATTACGTTACTAATTGCGGTTTCAATAGCTTGTATTCCTAATGCACCATTTGTGTCTATGTAAGATAAGTCTATTGGATCAGATAAATTATATGTATTATTTGTCGAATCATATCTATATGTAGGGTCTCCATTTGACGCTATTCCTGTACTTAAATTAAATGACACATCAATCATAGAAATATCAAGGTTTAAATGTTCCGACCAAATGTTAGTAGTAACATTATTATGGATAAATTGTACACTATAATCTTCCTGTGTAAACTGTTTCTGAAATACAATAATTAATTCAACATCTACAATTGACCCATCAACACTTATATTACAGTTTGTTCCCAAAAAAACTTTGTCGCCATAGTTATCTTCATAAGTTTGAAATGCGTTATTTACTGCATCTTCCAAATCATTGATTTTAATTACATTGTTGTCTATATAACCACTACTCAAATCGATATGAAAACTAATATCGCTGCTAAAATTTAAACCGAGTTGTCTTGGTGTAAATGTCATCATATTAACATTAGGTACGGCATAATCGGATTGATAGCCTATTTTATTAGAATATGTATAATTTCCAGATAAGTTATTGACTATCCCATTTTCGGATAAATCAAATATGCTTGTTAATATTCCACTTAGGTCATATTGTAATGCCGTTTCATGAATATTCTTTGTAATATCAAATTGCATCTTGAAGAAACCATCGACATTGTTAATAAATGCTTTTGAATTCGTTGGATTAATTCCATTTCCGGTTTGACCATCCATTTTTGTATTGATTTCATTTATTAATGTGGTAATTGTATATCCGGTACCATCGCTTTCAGATATATTAAAACTAATGTCATTGGAAGACAAATCGTATCCGCTTACATTGTTGGTTAAAATAATAGAAGGGATGTCATTACTGTCAATAACAATGTTGTTAGTTTGTTCCCCTACTGCTTGTGCTGTGTTTTTGATTGTGTTAATTTCTATGTACTGGGAAGAAAAGTTGAATACCGACCCAGACCCAACAAATAACGATGATGAATCAGGAAATTCGATTCTTACTTTTGTGTTTGTACTATTGTATGTGGTGGTTCTATTTAATTTTAATTGTAATAGTGCAATGCTTGTTCCAGGTGTAGCCATTGTGAGTAATGATTCAGAAGATAAATATATATTATTTTTAATAGCATTTCTGAATGCATTTACGATATCTTCTGCTGTGTGTTGTCCATCACTCAATCCAAGATTCAGGGTAAAAGTAAGTAATGTTGGTGTATTCGTTTCATTACTGTATTCAGCTGGACCAATATATTGTCTTATTGTTATAATTTGGTTACTTGTATTTACACTCATATTAGATGAAGTACCAGTGTCGATCCCGCTAATTTCAAATAGATTGTAAGATTGGTTGGTAAAACCTAAGAAAGCCGGAATTGATTTTCGACGACTATCGTCAATCTGATTACTGTTTTTATTGGTTATTTCGTTAAATGTTGGGAAATTCAAATTATATGCGGTCTCATTGAAATGCCTATTAATGTCCAATTCTATTGTGGTAATCGAATTTGTATTATTATATATTAATTGCGTGTTTCCAAAACTAACATCTGTATTTTGCGTTTTCATTATGCCAATGCTTGTATTAATTTCATCAATTAACTCTGTTGGTGTGTAATTTCCTGGGGAAATAGTGATAGTATAATCATGGTTGCCATTATTTATACCTGGCACGTTTCCTTCTATCTTAAAAAAATTACTACCAAACGTATTGCTAATAGTATACCATGTTTTGGGTATTTGAATAGAATAGAGTTTCATTGAAACTACATTCTTTAGTTGTTCAGATAGTGTGAATGTAAAATAAGTTGACATAGCATTTTTGTTTGGACGATATGTGCTATCAACTGTAATCAACCTATTTACAAATTCACGTCGTATTTGATTTTGTTGCCCACTTTCTATTTCACGAGGCACAGTTACTTGTGTTTGTGGGGATTGATTGACTAATGATTCAACTATATGTGGCGTATCACGTAATACGCGAGATTTGTATGGTTTTAATAATGATTGATTTCCCCTGTTGTAGTTATCGTTGTCATTGTCGTTGTCATTGTCGTTGTCATTGTCGTTGTCATTGTCGTTGTCATTGTCGTTGTCATTGTCGTTGTCATTGTCGTTGTCATTGTCATACTCAATAGAAAAAAAATGTGTATAAATGTCTTCAAAAAATTTTACCAAATGTTTAGCAGACGCATTTCCTATATGCATATATTTGTCTATATTAAAAACAATTTTTGCTTCTAATTCACGGTCACTTGGGTCATTTAAATCTAATATTTGTAATAGTTCATCATCTGAATACGTGTTAACATCGTAAGAAGGCATTGTATTTTTATCGTACCTTACTTTTATTATATTGTTAGACAAATATTTTTATTCTTAGACGGATTTTCTTTTTCTGAACATATTTTCTACACATTTATGGATATTTGTAAAACGTGAATAGAAATATAGTTTATCCAATGGGAACCTTTTTATACCTTGGCCTCTTTTTAGATGCCCCATCCCTGTGAAGCACCATTTATCAAATAATAGCATAAGTTCTTCTTCTTCATCATCCATATCACTACGACAAACACGTTCTTTTCCAATGTATTGGAATCTATTATAATTATTATCATTATATACCTTATATTTTTGTATTTTTGGAACATTCTTAATTTTTCCTATACCTACTATCTTATTATGGTCATTGTTCATTTCAAAAACAAATAGTGTAGTTTCGTAAGGAATAGACGACGAGATTTCATCTGGGCAACAGTATATACACTTTACTTTTTCTAATTTTTCCCTATATTTCTTATTTTCTTCTAATGTTTCATTATTGAAACGGGTTGTCATAATATAACAATTATTTTCTCTATTGTACTCGGTTAATTGATTTCGCATCCATAGTTTATCTTGGGGGGTGTATTTATTTTTTTTGGTTACTTCTAATTTTTCCATCATTTTCTTGATGGATTCGTCTATGGGTTGTTGCATTGTGCGAATGTTATAATGTTATAATGTTATAATGTTATTTCATTACATTGAGACCACGTATAGAATAATCAATTTTACCATAAAAATTGATTATTGTAGTAGTTGTTGTTACTGTAGATAAATATAGTAACATAGCATCAAAATATGCTAACACGTGGAATAAAATCAATTTACAATCGCATTACCGAAAAACCAAGATACATACTTGGTCGTTGGGCTATTCATAATGATAATCATATGTGGAAAAAATCGGATCTAAATACGGAAGACCATTGTGGGTGTGATGAAATGAGAGAGCAATTTTTGAACAAAAATAAATTGGAACAGGAAGACCAAAATGTAAGTAAAACAAGTTGTAAAGAGGCGTATAATGGTAAACAATCGTGAAAGATAAGATATTTAGTGTGGTCATAACAAATACATGTAAAAATATTACATTGTTGTTGATAAAAAAATCTTCCTTATGTGTAATGGAAAAGTGGAAGCAAGTAGACATATCTACAAATTTTTTATGTGAAAACCCCACCACATCATTATACAAATCATTATATGATATAGAAAGTGGAAAATATGTTGGTTCTCAAGATATATTAGGCGATACTCAAGAATTAAAAGTGAATGATTTATCGTTACAGCATATAGATATTCAATGTGAATTGAAACATTTGAGAAGTAGTCCTATAATTTTAGAAAGTGTGTATGGTAGTGGAAGTAATAGTGATGCTGATATAGATGTAGAAGAAGAGATTCATAATGAAAAACAAGGATATTATATTGATGGTTCAGATAGAACATACAACGATGATACGAAACCAATGGTCCCTTATAACACACCCTTTCGAAAATTAAAGTTCCAAGATGTAGAAAAAAGTGTTTCTTATTATTATGATTCATCACAAGAGACACCTTATTCCAATGAACTTGATATTTTAATTACATTTATTAAGGGGCAAACACAGCTATACTTGGAGGCTAAGATGATTACCCAGCACAAATTACATTGTTTGATGTTTCCAACATTACTTATTAGTGCGTTACTAACGATTACATCACCTTATTTGTCTTGTAATAAATGGAACTTGGAAATTACATCTGGTATGAATGCAATAGTTACATTCCTATTGTCTATGATACATTATCTTAAATTGGAATCAACTATGGAAAGTTATTCACAAATGGCCAACCATTTAGATACCATATACACCTCACTTGAAATGACAAGTAGTAAGATTACTTTTCTAAAAGATGAGAAGAAGATTAACAAATTGATTGTTGACAAGTTTAATGAAGTTGAGGAGAAAATAAAGGAACATAGATTACATTGTAGCCTGTTATTACCGGAACACATAAAATATTTGTTCCCAGTAATCAGTCATGTAAATGTATTTCAAGTTATTAAACGATACAAACATTATCGACGAAGTTTGATTGAAAAATTACGAAATGTGAAGAATGAAAAACAATATATATTGTTTCAATGGGATAAGCGTGAACATTTGCAGATACCGCGTGGCACGTTACAAGAACATCAGTATAATCAAGAACAAACACGTTTACACGAACTGAACACTATGAAAGATAGTATCAAAAGTGAACTTATAGAATATAAGAATATGTATAGTATCTTGGATGATTTATTTTCACGAGAAGTGAAAGATGCAGAAGTAAAAAAAAAAAAATGGATCTATTACTCTCCTATTTGTTGTTATCATCCGTCGTCATTATCTTTAACAAAAGGGTATATAAACGAACTTCACCCAAGCATTTCACATCAATTCTCATTTTTATTTTATGAAGGAACTTGATAGTATGCCTTATATAGTTTCCAATACCATGGGTTATCATATACTACATTGATGTAACCTCTTTTCGATAATTGGTAATACAATTGTTTGTTTTCTTCAAAATCAGAATAGTGAATAAATATTTTTTTATAGTTGCCATCCTTTTTACAAGGGAATTCTGTAATGCGTTTTATTGTTCCGAGATGTAAGCTGTATAACTTTTCATGAATAAAATCTGTAGTGTAATGTTTATAAACTCTTGGAATACAAAACGAAATCATTCTATACAATGTTATTACTGGTAATTTGGTTACTGTATGTAAATTTACATTATATACAGTAAGTTCAATTTTACAACGTTCTAATTAATAAATGGTTTATAGCGTATATAATACCGATTACTTCAATGGAACGAGACCTGTGCTATTACAGGTTGCTGTCTTGTACAAGAGTATATTAGATATATACCTTTTATAGATTTCTATAATACGGGTTGTTTTATTTTTATTAACATTGGCTGTATCAAGACATATTATAAAGGTAATAATCTTTTATATACTTTTTGACAATGTAATACAGTAAATGTTTGGTAAATTAGTTAATCGTGAAAAAAATTTAAAGTTTTACTACCTAAAATCGTAAGTACCTATTACTTATTACTTATTCGTATGGGTTGGATAGAAGAGGAAGAATATTTATTAAGTATTAATAGCAAAGTTACAAAAGAACCATTATCCACATTGCAATGTGGTATCCTTTATTTAGATCACGCAAAAAATATTATTGAAAGTAAAATAGATCGTGTCCCATTAGATAATGAAGGAATTCTTACAAAGGACACCATCAATAATGTTATTAATGATTGTCACGATAATTTTTCTCTTATCGGAATGTGTTCTTTTCATATTTCTCTTGATCATGACGGGATTGACTTCTTTTTGAAGGATAAAATGTCATCAGAAAGGTATTTTCGCGAATATCTGAGAATAGAACCTATATCATTTCCGCCGTCTCTGCGTATATTTCATTCATCTTCTTATTTTTTACTTATATTCAAAAGTAACGACATTCCAAAACAATCAACGATTATATCACATCAAATGAGACCTATACTTAAATTGAAAGCAAACAATGATACTAATGAGCATACTAATGGTAAACGTAAAAAAACTGTTAGATTTTTAACTAAGGATAAGCATATAGAAAAACCTTTTCGCAAGACAATGAAATACCATAATCTGTCTATATGACACGATATCGAGATGTTGAAGTAAAACCATATAGAACAATATTTTATATTTATATACCCCCATCTAAATAGACAGATAATGAACGATGGGTCTTTTTTTGATTCTCAATTGCTAACTAAAGATGACCATTCTATTGTTTGCGAACAAAAATTAACTATTATATTTTTTATTTTATGTCGCCAAAGGCAAAACATTCCTTGTTGTGCCCGTTATGTTGTAAAAGATTTATTGCTTAATTTGAAACACACGTATGATGAACAAAAACAAATATCTCCTTATTTGCATATGTTTATTCAGATGATACTATATACACGTGATTTCTACTTAGGTAAAGGAGACAGATTTGTCACATATTTTTTAGTTAGCGAATTATACAGTGTATTCCCTGGTGCAGGATTATGTGTATTTAAATCACTCATATATGACAACTCAATAACCGGTCAACCGTCATATGGTTCTTGGAAAGATTGTCAGTATATGTGTGAATTTCTGAAAGACAATACAACAGAAGGCGAAAATCACTTGATGATAGAGCAAATCATTAAACTTATGAATGAGCAATTAGAAACAGATACAAATTCATGGAAACATAATCATATTATGGAAAGACAGTTCTTAACAAATGTAGCAAAATGGATCCCACGAGAACATAAAAAATGTCATTGGATATTTGAAAAATTAGTAGTACAATATGTTAGAACTCATAAGCCACAATGGTTGTCGTGTGCAAAGACTACATATTCATATGAACGTGCCATGAATAAGTCACGTAAATATTACCGTAAAAAGGTCTCCTTATTGAATAAAGCACTTAATACGTTTCAAATACATCAATGTGGTCACAATATGGATAATATAGATTTTAATTCCATTTCAAAAACCACTCTTTCTAAGCAAAAACAGTGGAACTATTATACGTATGGAACTAAGCAACTTAATATATGTGATTACAAAATACATAACCATTGGTACAATAAACTCAATACTACAAGTGTATCTAACAATAAGTACCACGGATTATATCATAGTTACGAACCGGCATACTTTATTCGCGAGGCTGTATACATTATATCGTTGCCTGTACATCAACGAGAATACCATACATATAGGATTCAACAATTGTGGAATAAACAGAGACATTTTATTAAGGGACTACAGATACAAAGAGTCTTTCCCATAGTTGACATTAGTCAGACTATGTATACGGATAATAAAGAACACTTATATCAAGCATTGGGAATGTCAATCGGATTATCGTGGTACGCCGGCGAACAGTATACAAAACGTATTATATGTATTGGAGTAAATCCAATGTGGATAGACTTTTCACACTGTGAAACAATAGTTGATGCGGTTGAATTCATTATAAATACAATAGAGTACAATTGCAATACCATATGTGACTATCATAAGTTATTCACATTTCTATTTAATACAGCAATACAAATTCAATCAATGATTGATAAATCAGATACAACATGGGTTTTATTTGGAAGGTTAACTAATTCATTTACTGATATGATTTGTCGTTTTAATAATTTTGCGTCTTATATTTTATTAAACAAACGCCCTAACTTTTGTTATTGGAACGTATCTACTGATGATTCCGTAGATATTCAAGATATCAACGTTGAAAACGTATTGCTACTTTCAGGTGTGGGGTTTCCTTTACTTAATGCATTAAACTCTCCCTCAATGAAGACGTTCAATAGTGTACGTAACTGTATTGCACAAAATCGATATACCTCTTGGAACAATGGGACCACACTCGTGTAAACCATACCATTGTTGTCTATTGTGTAAGTTCAAGTTGCCGGCGCTTATCTTCGACTATTGAGTTGTTAAGATTATGTATTATATCTTGAGTTCTAATCTTTTTTCGCATGTTGGCGATTTGCGTTCCATCTAATAGCTTTGTTTGTTTTGGCAAATTCATAACCTCCTTCAGAGTAGCTTCTGCATCCATTCGTTTATTTGGCGCGGCAACCAGTACATTTATAAGTATGGATTCGTACCTTTTTACGAAAGGTGTATATGACCCCATATTTTTTATTATTTTTAACATTAAGATAGATACCGCATAATTATCCCATGAAAACCGTTTATGATATAATTCATAGTATAAATCAATAGCTTTCTTTCCATTCCAATCAGATATGAATGTTTTTAAATTAGATTTATATTCATTTACTTGATTTGTGTTCATATACCTTGAAAATATACTCGATTTCAGTTGTATTTGACTATTAACTAATGACATTAGTTCTTTACTATCTATGGTTATTTCATGTAATTGTTTATCCTTTTTGTGAATGTAATAAGAAATAAATATTATATCAATGCACCATGGATTATAATCGTTCGAATGTGTAAAAAAAGGACTGTCGGTTGGGTCTAATGATATCCCTTTGTCGGTAGCTTCAAAAGCTAATCCAAAATCGATGAAAATAGGAGTGTATTTTTTGTCAGATATCATTATGTTTCCACTATTTAAGTCGAAGTGTATAATATTGTTGTTTTTTAGTTTCATTAGACCCTTTAATAAATGACAATGACATTGTATTAAATGTCCTATAATGTAACGAAAATTCTTAGTTTTTAATAATTCAATAAAATGTTCATCTAATAAATGCTTTCCTATATAATTTATTGTGTTTACCATATATTTGTTTCCTTTGCTTGATTCTGGAGCATTTTTTTTTTCATAATCGATTACCATATGGCAGTCTTGTGTTTCAATATTTTTTGAACTATGTAAATATAATGGTTCTGATGATAAAATAGGTGAAAAAAAAATGTTGTATTTGGGAATTTTCTTTATTTTTTCCCCCATTTGTATTTCATTTTCATTTGTTTCATCAATTAAGCTTATTTTAGATATTTTATCTTGTTTTATTGTAGAGGATTTTGAATATGCTGGTTTAATTACACATCCATATGAACCTTGTCCAATGACTTTATGTTGTGTTGCTTGAGTTCTTTCTTTATTGTTGTCATCATTACTTTTTATTAAATTATCCATCTTATATTATGGTTTTATTTTTTATTTTGTAATATTGAGTTTTATATGAATTTTTAATCTGTAATTGTAACTTACTGTTTTCTATAGAGTGTTTTTCTAAAAAACGATTGTATGAGTATTGTGGTTTTATATTATTTGTATTTTTATATTCTTGTAAGTCTTGGTTAATAAATGTGACAATTAGACTTAACTGTTCTTTATCTAATTTGTTATACGTTCTACTTTTATCTTTCATTGGACTATCGTATAATGAAGTACTACGTTTGTCTTTGTTCTTTTTATTTTTCTTGACATAATAATATTTTATTGTATGAAACATTTTGCTATATACATCATTTTTATACCCTTCTTGCTCTAACCGTTTTTTTTCCTCATCTAATATTGTTTTGTTTTCGTTTATAAAATCTAACCATGACGATTTGAATTCCTTCCTTTCTTCGTCTTCATGTATATTTGCGAATGATTTAAGTAGTGCTTCTACGTCTGGATTATAAGTGAAACGAAATTTATTTTGGTTTACTACTAATTGCGTCATATTGGTTATTTGGTTATTTGGTTATTTATATTCGTGTCTTTTTATAAACGTAAAGATTGGACAAATTTATTTCAATTTTTCTACCGAATATACAGTTATTATCTTTACAATTCTATATCAAAAAATGCTTAAAAATGTATATAGTCACGTCAATAGAGTAAACTGTGACCCCACGTAATCTTACAAATTACAACAAACTATGTGTAATTGTGTAAATAATTATGGTGACAACTACACGTATTGTAATTGTGATTTATGTATACACAAATGTTTACATATTTCGATGAATTTTGAATAGAAGATTACAAATATTACAATTGTAAATTTTGTAATATTTGTAATATTTTGTGTTTTTTGTGTTTTTTGTGTTTTTTGTATTGTGTGTTGTGAATTCTGTGATTTTTTGTAAATACAACTGTATACAATTGTATTCAATGTGAACATGGTGTTATTCGTTTTAGTTATTAAAAGAAAATATACATTCAGTGTATAGATATGGATTTATGTGGTAATACGTGTGGTTCTTTTTATAGTATTTCTGCTATACCTCCGATACAAAAAGGTACAGAAGATGGCTCATATAATTCAATAAAACCCATAAATAATAACATAATGTTTTATAAGAATGATTATGATTCTTACGATTGCTCATATGTATTACCTTATAAAAGTGAAAATTATGACATGTATTTTGAATCAGTCTTGAGTGAACAAGCAGGTATGGTCGGTCCAATCGGTCCAATCGGTCCAATCGGTCCAACAGGACCAATGGGTCCAATGGGTCCAATGGGTCCAATGGGTCCAGGTGCAATGATGTATAAAAACACTATTATTAGTTTATATAATAATCAATCACAAACCATTCCTATAAACGGTTTTGTTGAATTTGATAATCATCATGTAATTATAGGGAACTCATTTCATGCTCCTGGAACATCAGAATGGTGGATATGGACTCCAGGATTATATTTGGTAAATTACAATATATATCATGTTGAACCTTGTCAGGTCGCATTATACAAAAATGATACATTTATTGTCAATGGCAGTAGTATTGGCTCAATTGAAGGGACATCACAAAGCACCATTACATTTGTTCTCAAATTAGGGAATGATGATTGTATCTATGAAACAGGTATTCAAACCCCAAAATATGGATGTAAATTACAGTTAATTAATAAAGGTGACAATATGATTTCATTAATGGATGCCGAAAGCACGAACAACGGTTTACCACAAGTTTCTGCAACACTAAGTATGATTTTACTACATAAGTAAATGATATAATTTTTGAATATCATTTACACTATTGAATATTTTTGACTATGGACCAATACATTAGTCTGAGTCTGAGTCTGAGTCTGAATCTCCTGGTGGTCCTTGTGGTCCTTGTGGTCCTTGTGGTCCTTGTGGTCCTTGTGGTCCTTGTGGTCCTTGTGGTCCTGGTGACCCGGTTGGTCCTGGTGGTCCGGTTGGTCCATCTTCTCCATCTTCTCCATCTTCTCCATCTTCTCCATCTTCACCATCTTCACCATCTTCACCATCTTCTCCATCTTCTCCATCTTCACCATCTTCACCATCTTCTCCATCTTCACCATCTTCTCCATCTTCTCCATCTTCTCCATCTTCACCATCTTGTCCATCTTGTCCATCTTGTCCATCTTGTCCATCTTGTCCATCTTGTCCATCTTGTCCATCTTGTCCATCTTGTCCAGTTTGTCCAGTTTGTCCAGTTTGTCCAGTTTGTCCATCTTGTCCATCTTGT
>Ga0228620_1000499_pt1 | contig 20509 bp, 15 predicted proteins | sample 23DmetaG_FD_186030 | JGI IMG/M metagenome (GOLD analysis project Ga0228620, IMG submission 186030) | Seawater microbial communities from Monterey Bay, California, United States - 23D | ecosystem: Environmental > Aquatic > Marine > Coastal | place: USA: California | collected 2016-10-06 | reverse complement strand
ATAAAAAAAATAATTTAGATAATACTTTTACAAAAATATATTTTGTAAGACTATTAATTAATTAAGATGATTTCACAATACTACTTTGATTATTTAATATTGTTAATTCAGTCTGGTCTTTGATTTTTTTATGAGTTTCTTTATTACCAGATTCAAAATCATTACGAAATTGTTCCATGTAAGTATTTTCTTCTGTTTGGTGATAATGCTTGTTTATAATACCATATGCTTTATCAGTCATATTTTCAATAGTCTCTTTTTTATCTTTATATTCCCACCTAACTCCGTTAAATATTTGAGCCATCTGAAGTTTTTTATTTGGGATTTTAACATTTAAATTTTCACTATGTTCTGGATGAAAATGAATTTCTTTGAGAAGCTTGGGAATGCTATCATATGGTCCACTTTTTATTAGGTCTTGAATATACTGACTAGGTATATAGCTGGTATCTTCTTTTCCAAATGCATTTACAACAAAATTAAATGTATTGTTTGTAGTATGATTAGTTGTTCCAACTTTATCCAGCAATCGTCCTATTTGATACTTCAATTCCACTATAGTTTGGTCACGGGATTCAATAATAATTTCTAATTCTTTTCTTGTAAGATCTCCTTTTTTCTTACAATTAAATTTCTTATGTCTATAATAATTTTGATGTTTAGTAAACGTTTCACCACAAAATTCGCAGGTTAAATTTACATCCTTTGTTTTTTTAGGTGACTCGGAATTTCCCGAGGGATGCATATGGGATGCATTTGGGATGCACTTTTCACTGTTTTTTCTTAATTTGGGATGCATATGGGATGCATTTAAGATTTTTTTTTTGTTTGGGGACGGTTTCTCACCTAATGTTATTTCAAAACATTTTTCGATTGAAATATTTTCCAAATTATGGTGGCAAATTTTCTTTCTATTAAAATGTTTCCTAAGGTCATTTCTTTGATTACATTTGTAACCACATCTTGGACACTCATATTGTGGCATTGTAATATATATGGACAAAATTCTTTAAGTAAAAATTTCTTAAAAATTCTTAAAAATTCTTAAAATTAGGGTGTTTTAAGAAACATTAATTAATTTATACCATATAGTCCCGAATTAAGGTTAAAAAGTTTTAAGAGTTTTTAGGAGGTTTTTTAAGAAAAATTCTTAATTATGCATCCCTAAACAACAGAGGGGGGGGGAATTTTTTCAAATTTCCAAAACTTTTTCTGAAAATGAAAATCCTTCGTACTTTTTTATAAATACTTATTAAAGTTCAGTGTAATCTTGTATAGAACTTAATGCTTGTTCTGAGTCGGATAATTCAAGATCTGTAGTAGTAATTAAGCTGGAATCAATGTAATGTCGTGTGCCTTTAAGAATATTGTCCTGAACCCAGAATTGAATTATATTGAATAAAAGAGGAAGAATTACCATGACTATTACAAGTTCCAGTGTATTATTATGCGACACAGGTCCTAAAAACCATCTTCCAAAGTCATTAAGCTGATGTTTAAATGGTAGCAATATTATACTTAAAACAATAGCTTTTGACAACATAATTATTAATAACCACGTACCTAACTGCAATAAAAAAGATTTATTGTAACAAGAGCTTCCTGGTAAATATTCTCCAGGTGTAAGACTAATATAATTTTTTTTCTTGAAATATTTGGAGGAGTGTTTAAGGAGTAAATAATTAAAAAGTATTCCAAAAGTTACGTCTATAAAGAAATTTAAGAAATACCACCTACATTCATCATCCATCTTATATTTATCATTAAATAAAATAGCTATAGAAATATTAATTATATGGGCGAATCCCATACCTATAATCTGTTTAGAGACATCATATTTAAATACAGCCCATTGTCTCTGAGGATATTCTCCTTTCCTTTTAAAATATAGAGATGATAAGGACATAATACCTAGGAGCAGTTGTATAAAGTAAGTTTCGCTTCCGCCGATAAGTCTACAAGGTTGTGCTTTATTCATTAAATATAAGTTTTGATTTATATTTAATACAATATCATGTTAACATTAACAACAAATAATAATTATTCATACAATATAAAGTAAGTGTTTATAATTATATCTTAATATAGATTATTTTATAATAATTAATTATAATAGACATGAGTCAAAAAAAAAGACTATCAGATAAAATTAATAGTTTAGATATTTTCAGTAAAGCAGTTGAATTAGAACCTATTGATTATAAAGAAACCAAAATAAGTAAAGATATTATTAGTTGTGGTGCTTTAACAAAAAAAAATGATAAAAAAATTACAGACTACATGAAACAAGCTAAAGAAATGTTAATAAAAAAACAAACACAATCATCTTACTATTACATTAACAAAGATAATACAAAAACCACAGATAAACGTTTAATAGAAGAAAAAAATAAAAATATACCAAAATCAAAAAAAAATATATCAATAGAAAACATTGCTAAAAAGTTATCAAAAAAAAATATACCAAAATCAAAAAAAAATTTATCAATAGAAATCATTGATAAAAAGGTATCAAAAAAAGAGGAACTAAATAAATTTGAAAAAAGAATAAACGAGTCTGACTATATATCCTCAAAAAATAATTTAGAAAATAGTAATATATTGGGTCGCCCATATAATTTGATACAATTAGGCGGTGGTCCAAAACAATTAGAACAGGCAAGTATTCAAAATTATATAAATTTACAAACTCTTTTACCTAGGAAAGATCTTATAAAATGGGCGAAAGAGGGTAATTGCGCGATATTTATATATAAGATAGATAGTTCTTATAGTTTAGATTTAATTCCTGTAGTTGGTATTAGAGCTGGAACAGGTGCTATTTTTCAAAATTATAAACTTACAGAATACGGGAAAGATTATATAACAAAAAATGGAACAGATATATATAGAAGCGCACCATTTAATACACTATATTATGAACATGATAGCACTACAGATAATCAATTTATGATTAAACTTGGAACTGATGGATTATTAATTAACATGAAGAGTAATTCGGATAATTATAACAGAACTATTGTTCAAAATATGCTTACTGATAACACTGTTGGTATTATTTCACCTGGGGATATATTATTTTTTAATAAGATGTCTGATGCTGAAGAAACAGGATTAAAAACAAACGAGGCCCTTCTTTACCAACAACCCCCTGTTCATCCATCTAAATTTATACAATTAAGAGATAATAGTAGAACAGAAACTATATTAAATTTAAGAACAGAAATTATGCCTATATGCTATACCGAACGTCATTTTGAATACATGAATAATATTTCAAGAGATTTACCAGATACAAGTTATATTTTAAGGCTTACTTATTTATATGATAAATATTCTAAAATTAAAAAAAATATATTCAGTCTTCGGCCACAACCGGAATCATCTTTAACATTAACAACAAAATTATTAGACCGTGTAACCCAAGTTGACGACCAATTAAAGATATTAACCGCACATCTTAAGACAACAGTAACGGTCGGAAATTATGGCGCTCTATATAACAAAATATGTTCGGCCACAGCGGGCAGCACACCAAATTATCTTGAAATTGATGATGGAGGATATGATGCTGAAGACAATGATCCTGATCCTAGAAACGGTCCTCCACGTTATTGTCAGAACTTAGACGAAAAGAATAAGCCCCCTTACCCCCCACACACAACGCGCGATACACGAAATCAAGACTGTATGAGGAATAAAACACCCTGGACTGGTGACGACGGACTGCAATACACTGTAAATTGCAGCAGTGAGCTTCCTGAACAATATGTTTGGGCTATGAAGGAAATGAGTATGATATCTTCTCGTTGTCCTAAAAGTGTAAATGATGATACAGATCAAACACTTTATGCCAGTGATATACTTGATCACATGCTCGCGAACTCGAGCTACGATTTAGGTCAGGACCCGCAAACTTCACCTAATAAATTATTAACTGCTCAGTTTTTGCGACGGATAGGAACAGCCGGAGCTTTTGTTCATAATTCCAATTACAATGATGCTACTATTAATAAATACAGAACACTTTATAGAAGTGCTTCATTTAAGATGTTCGAGAAGCTAGATGAAAGCGTTGTATGTAACAGTTATACAAGCACAAGTACTAATGTCGGTAATACTATACGCGCTCAATTCTTACCAACAGATGGATATTTCTATGTTTTGAAATTAGCAAAAGATGTGCCTTACATTCCAATTTCAGGAGAGAATCCACATTCTGCCAGAACTTGTTATCCTAATGAAGAGGAAATTCTTTTACCTCCTGGTTGTAGATTCACATTAAAAAATATACATAGGGGTATAACTCTTCGCGGCCCCCGCGGCCCCCCCCGAATTAACATCACAATTTATGCAGTATACATTGAATATATAAATGCAATGGACCATATTGATGAATGTAATAATTATATTTCCGAGAGGTCTCCCTTTACACTTTGCCATAGAGAACCGCCTGTTGAAAATCTGTTTAAAAATGAAATTAGAATACCTAATGATTTGTTGGAACCTGATATATTAAAAGGCACCTTTAAGGATATCCGGGGAGATGAGAATTTAAAAAGTGAGCCTCCCCTAGATGGAACACCAGCCGCCTCGCCGATCTCGTTGTCCTCTAAGTTAACACAATTTTGGAATGATATTTATCCGATATAATAATACAAATTGCGGGAAATGTAAATAATATAAAAGAATTGTTACAACCTTGAACAAATGTAAAACCTGGTAAATTCTCACAAAATTTAAATAAATAGTCGAGATATAATATATTTTATAATTTAAAATATTTTATAGTATTATTAGTATTAATTCTATTAAAAATACATATATTTATGTTTCCGGAGATGCTTGTCATGCTCCTCTTGGCAGAACATTTAATCCGACAATAGGTTGTTGTGTTTGGTCTTCTGTTACAAAATCAGTTTGTTCAGTTATTTCTGCTATAACTTGAGTAACTTCTTCGACTGCATCGAGTGCTTCGGGTGCTGAAGAAAGTTCAATTTTTTCATTAAATCTTTCCTGCATTTCATTAATTTGCTTAGCCATGCTAACTACAACATCACTTTCAGTATCATAATTGGAATCAAGTATATAATTAATCAGATATAATACAGAATCAAGGTAAGTAAGTTTCGCTTCCGCCGATAAGTCTACAAGGTTGTGCTTTATTCATTAAATATAAGTTTTGATTTATATTTAATACAATATATCTTTTAAATTATTTTAAATGTATTATGTTCCTTAATCTTCTGGGTCTTCTTGTGTTTGTCCTGTGAGTGGAATTATCTGAAGCAAATTAGATGGCTGTCTCTGGCTGTTAGATTCTGAAGCCGCACTCTCATTTCCTGTTCTTAATAATACTGTGGTTTCAGTAGAGCCTGCAGGTGAGGGCGCAGGCGATGCCTCGGGTGAAGGCGCAGGCGATGCCTCGGGTTGAATAATACTAAGTTCAATATTTTCATTGAATTTTTCTAATATATTACTAATTTGATTAGCTGTATCAGATACAATTTGACTTTCACTATCATAATTAGAATATAATATACAATTAATCAAATATAATATTGAATTAAGATCACTTGTTATTGTATTAAGATGAATTCCCAGTTTTTCAGCTGCTTGTATTAATGTTTGTCTGGTTTGAACGCTCGAAGATTGTGCATCTAGTAGAGATGCTTCTTGTAAAGTATAATAATCCTCCGCCGTAGTGTTTTTTTGGTCTCCAAATTCCCAGTATCTTTTATCATTTAAAGTTTCATCTTTAAAACCCAGATTTAAAAAAAGTTTCATAAACATATCTCTTAGTTCATATTTAACGCCCACGTCTCCCGTAATAGATGCTATTAAGTGTAGTGAATTGGAATAAACTGCGGGAACAGAGCTATAAATATAATCTATATTATCAACACTATTAATAGATTTAAAAAGATTTGTTATATTTTCAGGTAATGAACTATTTATTTTGTCTCCTATAGCAGGGTTACAATTATTGTCCTCAGTAAATGGTTCAATTTCGCCCAATATAGATTCAATATTTTCTAACTCATTTTTTAATCGTGATTGGACTCTTCTACTTCTCCTTTTTTCTCCAGGCCCGGTTGTTTCTATAGAAGTATCTTCCCTTAATAAACTAAGTGTCAGATAGTTACTCGTAGTTAAAGATGTAAACTTTCTGGTAATTGAGCTAATTAAAGTTTCATTTATGCTTTTAATGTCATTACTATAGGTTTCAATACTAAAATCTAATAATTTGCTAAAATTATGTAAAATTTCTAACATTGTGGATAAAAATGTTTTTTTACCACGTTTTTCCTCTTGACGGTCACCTTCTTCCCATTTGTTGGAACTTATAAAAATTTTTATTGGTGTAAAATCGTGAATATCCGTTATTCTGTTATTGTATTTTGGAATGAAATCATCTAACTTTCGCGTGACTTCTTCAATTAAATAGTCAATATCTTTTTTTTCAGGAACTTTATTTTTATTAATATATATACCTAAATTAGCTGAAATTAGTTTATTTTTTAATTGTGCAGTAGTTCCAAATAAAGTTTTATTATCATTTATAATATTATATAAAGCACATAATTTATCACCTGAAACTAGGAAATGACGTTTGTTGTTATTTAACCAATTAACCTGACTCCAATCTCCTGTTTTTTTTAAATCAAAAATAAGTAAAGATATAATTTCTTTTCTTTGCGGTTTTCTTGTGTCTCCGCCATGGCCCTCATTAAAATATTTTATAAGTCCATTGACTAATGTAGTTAGAGAATCTTTATCAATTGATTTTTCAAAATTAACATTCCATAAGCTCTCATCAAATTCTGATTTTGTAATAACCCAATCATAAATAGTATCAAGCATATTAACACTTAACCCGCCTTTTAAGTTGATGGGACCTATGTATCCATTTTGTGCTTTTTTTTCATGCTGAAGACTTAGGTTTAAAAGCTGGATAGTTAAACTAATAGGAGTTTTTGTATCAAGTAATGTAGAATCATCTTTGAAATTAACAGAAACACTAAATAAATCATGGGTTTTTGCTTCGATTTCCAAATGGTCGTCGAATTTCACTTTTCTAAGAGAATCATGAATAGGTTTAACATCAGTTAATTTTTCTATTAAGCTTTCATTTGTTCTATCTTGGCTTAGATTGTTATTAAGAGCAGTTATAGAAGCAGTGGCTGGATCCCAAATATTACATATAGGAGTTAATTTTTTTAAACTCATGTCTTCAAGTAATTTACTTGTATTAGGCATTCCACTACTTGTATCGTAAATGAATTCTTTATCTTCCAATATAGTTTTTATATTTTCTAATAAATCAATACCTTGTGCAAAATTAATGACTAATTTTTTACTTTGTGCAACTCCATCTACTGTTAAACTAAATATATTAAAGCTTTCATCTACTTCAGTATCATATGAAAAAAATTTATATCTATTGTGGATTAAATCTCCCGCACCATCACTTGATTTTTGAAGTTTTTTTTGTAAAAATAACTGGTTAAATAATTTAGGTTCATGGTCGGAAGATAGTAATGTATTTTTAAAGTCAATTAAACATTTGCCTATTAATACTTTTATTCCGCTTAATAAATAGGGAAATTGTGCCGTTGCTTCTGAAGTTAAGTTATCAGTTGGATTTTTTAGTATATCATTAATCGATTTAATATGGTCTTCTTTTTCATGATTACTCCATAATTTATTTAATTCAGTTTCTATTGACCCATTATATTTTGTTCCCAGTGCTTTTTTAAAATTAGGAGCTCTTTTGGCGTCTGTAAAATCATGCTTAACTTCAGCTATTTTTTCAAGTATATTTTTAATTGCGTTATATTCTTCCGTACCACCCCCTTCTTGATTAATTAATTGATTGTATTCAGATTCCAGTATATCTTTATCCGTATTATCTATTTTTTGAGAATGGGATTTACATTCGTTGAATTTTTCTTCTACAATATGTAGAAATATATCACCACATTCTTTTTCTGATATTTTGTTTTCTTTGGAAAGAGTTGTTAAAATATTTGTATTAGTTTTATTACTTACAAATTTAACGATTTCTACTATGGGGTGATTTAGTTCAATCGCTTTACTAAAGGCATCTAAATGTAATTTATTGATTAGTTCGTCTCTTTTACTATCTTTTTCATAATAAACCTCTATTAAACTTATTACATATTGAATATTGTAATACTCAATAAATTTACCCCATTCTAATTCTTTTATAGGTTTTTTTGTTAAATTATTACCAATAATTAATTTACTATTATTACTGCGCAAATTATTAAATATTTGTATATAACTTTTATATGTTTCCTTATCTTCCTTAATTTTTTTCGTTACAAACATTTCATACATTTTTGCCAATCTCTTAGTCCTGGTTTTAATAAATTCACCTCTCGCATCATTAAGCAAAAATTCAGTCATGGTAATTTCTTTAATAGTGCCATTAAGTGTAATATTATCTTGGTTCATTTACATATATCAACAAAATAATATTTATACTTATAGTCTGAATGATATTTAATAATATAAATGAAGTGCGGTGGATTTAGTAATACAGAAGTTAATGAAGAACATCTTGATATAATAAATAGTAAACGTGATGAAATTGAAAATATACTGATGAAAAAAGGACGAAATGGAAAAATAGAACATTTTGAAGTTTTAGAACTTCAACAACAAGTAGTTGCGGGGATGAATTATATTTTTAAAATAAAACTACAAAAAGAAGGAGATGAGTGTGTAAATGTTAGAATATATAAAAGTTTATGCAATGAGATAAGCATACATAGTATCACTAATTAAGAATATAATGTTATAATATATATAAAAAGAATATGGATATAACAGATTTATCAAAATTGAGTGTTTTAGGAAAAAGTCTTCCTTTAACTGATATGAAAATAGAAAATTCCGAAATATTAGATTCCAAAGGATGTATACACGTAGGTGGATTGAGTGATAGAAATTATGAAAAATTGAGGAATCGTATAATTCAAGCAAGTAAAGTAGAAAAACAACTATATGAAAGGGATATATTAAAATTAAATAATACTTTAAAAAAAAATAATAAAAAATTTAAGGTAAAGAAATTATCAACGTCCAAGCATAATTTACGAGATAAAAATGTAAAAGGATACCTAAATTTGGAAAATAATATTTCAAATCTGCCGAAACAAATAGAAGAAAATTTAGAATATGGTTCTCAAATTTCTCAAACAGGAGGAAATCGATTAGCTAATGTAGTAGATATAACTGATAGAGCGTCTCAAGAGTTCTTATGGCATATTGACCCTACGGGACTACCCAGCCAGAATGCACGTCAACATGCTCGTCAGCATAATAGTGCAATATTTATATTGAAACTATTAGTTCCTCAACAAGGAATAAGATTCTATATTTGCTATGAGGATATTAATAATTTAAATGCAGGCTCGAAAGGATTGTATCATAATTACTATACTACAAACGAAGGCCATTGGTCATCATATGCGCATTCAAGTAGGGGTCAATTAGGTGCCAATGTTTTAGGTAATGAAGTTGCCAGAAACTTTCATATTTATCCACCATTTAATACCCATTATTATAGACCCTGTGTTGCCGGCCGCCCACCCGAAGGTGGTCTCGCGCAAGGCCATCCGATCCACGCCGCTGTCCAACCGCAAATGATTGACCATACAAGTGACAGTCAGTTCTTGTATCAGTGTTTGTTAGGGGGACAAGATGGTGATTTTAATAGCGTCGGACGTGGACTGGGGCTTCTGATTAATACTACAAGTAATACACCAGATTATAATTCAGACACGTTTCATACTATGAAAGGAAATCATCAGGCGGCCGGTGTTATTGAAGCAGGTGATATTTTATTTTTCGAAATGTGTAGTGGAGATGAAGTTAATAGATTTCACGCGTGTGAATACTCTCACTTGGAATACCCTAATGTTGGATTGGGAGTGCATCGAAAGTTTTTTCGATTAAGTGATAATTGTTTAGATTTAAAAAAAACATCTGGACCGATTTGTTACACTCAGCGTCATGACCAACTTATTAATTATTGGTCACAACGTTTAAATAATGTTAATCAAATTAATGCTCTTTCTTATCTGCATTACGATTTACCTAATAATAGAGACTGGGTAATACAAATGTTGGCTGCTCCTGCCCAGGGCCAACAGCAGCTTATCGGACCAAATTATGCTGAGCGCCATCTAAGAGAACTGTTACAACATATTAATTTCGTCGATACAGCTCGAACAAATATGAAAATTAGATTTATACAATGGGTTCAAGAAGTAGGACAATTACCTGATGATAATCCAAACAAACAGAGATTTGTACGATTTACCAATATGTTCTGTGGTGATGGCGCCGACTACAGAAGATTTTTGGAAAATGATCGACAAACACAACACCCAAAAGGCAGACGACAGCGCCACTGCGGGCCCGGGCTCAAAAATAATGTAGAACAGACATGCATGAAACGCATTTGGTCAACGATTCGTCCAGGTCAGGCTAACAATAACCAAAATCGCAACACAAATTATACCCAAAAATGTAGAGAAAATAATTTTGAAAGATTAATAGACCAAGCTTCATGGTATAATAATAAAATATCTATGGTAACATCTCGTTGTCCTTTAACTCTCCCGAGCATAGATGCTAGGACTATGGCGCAACCAAACGACCATTCTTGGGGAGACATATTTTATGAAAAGACCTACTTTAGAAATGCAATGATAGCTAATGGGGCCCCAGCGGGTCAACCCCTAGATTATTATTATTCTCAATTTTGGAGAAATCCCGCTGACGGGAATGAAGTGGTCCAACCCGAACTTAATGGATTTGTTAAATTGAGGAAGCACGGAATTCATCCTGGGTGGGATTCAGTGGACGCTGCAAAGCCCGACTTTTGGAGTCAAGCTAAATATTATAATACTATTTATAGAGGAGTAAATGGTGCCTGGCATGAATGTAATGGGTGCGATGCACAACCCGCACAGGCAGGACAAAGAAGATATATGTTTAAGCAATACGCAAGTTGTTCTGTAAGCGCTAAAACCGCAATTTCATTCGCTCGCGGGGATAATGCGCATCTTTATTGTTTTAAAGTAGCTCCCGATGTTCCATATATTCCTTTTTCCACACTTGTAGACGATTCTGAGTCGTGTTATGATGAAGGTGAAATTTTACTACCACCTGGATGTATATTGATAATTCCAGACCAACCTGATGTTAGATATGATAATATTCTTATTATTAGAGGTTATATTTATTATGCTGATACACCTATGATGAGACAAAGAACTAATCACTACATAAATGACAGGTCTCCTACAATTCATAATAGTGATACTAATGGGGGATTATTACATAGTGCCTGTGAGTTAGGGTCGTTATGTAAAACAAAATTAAGAATTCCTAGTAGGATTATAGGTAATAACTATCATCGTGATAATTTAGCGGACAATTTTCAGAACAACCGTTATAATTTTGGGCAGAACAAATACCTTAGAAGTGAACCGCCTATAGATGTTGACGGCGGCGGCATTGCTATGAGGAGATCTCTAGGAGAATTTTGGAATGATTTGAATATCCAATTCCAAATGGGCGGTAAAATATCAAATTCAAGAAAAAACCAAATTAAAGAATTAATGAAACCAAGAACAAACGTAATACCAGGTAAATTTGCATTAAAAATCTAATAATTTTTACTTCCAATTTTATAATAAATTTTTTATTTTAGTATAAATAAAAAATTTAGGATTAAATAACCTTAAGGAATATCAAAGCTTTATTAATATTATGATTATGAAAATAATAAATTATAAGATTATCTTAATACTCTTGATGCTACTCTTTACCTGATTCCTTATTCTCTATGTCTTCTAATTAAAGATTCAATATCAATAGCTTCAAGATTAGGTCTAATTACATCATCATAACCTACAGGGACGTCATCTTCTGTAACATCAAAATGTTCTGTTACTTCCGAAACTATTCTTGCAAAATTATCAAGTTCTGTGATTATTTCATCTCTATCTATTGTTTGAAGACCATAGTCCAGATCACCAAGAATTCCATACACATCAACTAAATACATAAAACCTTCACTTGTATCATCTTCTTCATCATTATTTATATTAAGAGCGGTCCTTGATATAATAAATAGTAAGCGTGATGAAATTGAAAATATACTTATGAAAAAAGGACGAAATGGAAAAATAGAACATTTTGAAGTTTTAGAACTTCAACAACAAGTAGTTGCGGGGATGAATTATATTTTTAAAATAAAACTACAAAAAGAAGGAGATGAGCGTATAAATGTTAGAATATATAAAAGTTTATGCAATGAGATAAGCATACATAGTATTGAATAGTAATAGTAAATTATATAAATTATTATATAATACACTTAATTTTACATAGGGTGAATTTTCATGATTTTTAGGAGACCATATTCATACTTTTAGTATATCTTTAGTATAGTATGATTAGACATTTTGTGATTCTTTATCCCCTTCGTCGCTGGGGGATTATTCGCTTTCACTTACTAAATGGGCAAATTCATCAACAGTTTCTTCTGGATATGATGCGCCATGATTATACCTTTCTATAAGAAAATCAATATCAATTTCATCAACATTATATTGAATTGATTCGTCTGTGAGCGAGTCTGGTGGCGGGTCATCCTCTGTAGTTTCAAAAACTTCTATAACTTCGTTTAGGCTCAAAGCAAAATTGTGCATTAAAGCCCTAATTCTATCCTCATCTTCCGAGTTAAGTGCCTCATCTAAATCAATGAGAACTTGGTAGGTTTCATCCATCCAATCTATTGCTCGGTCGACGGGGTGCTGGATCTGGTGCTGTAGCTCGCGATAGGTATCGTCGTCAAATTGGACTTGCTCCTGTGCAAGTTCATAAAATCTTTCAGGAGAAATTTCTGTTAATCCTAAATTATATTGAGCACGAGAAACTCTCTGTAACATTATTGAAGGAGGTCTCATGTCTTGGTCTGCAAAAGCACCTATTGAAAATGGTATTAAATCTCTTTCTGTTTCCTCTTCTTCCTCTTCTTCCTCTTCTTCCTCTTCTTCGTCGTCTTCGAGCATGGCGGCGGCGTCGAGCATGGCAGCGACGTCGAAAACGCGCGGACGATGGGCGCGATCTCCATCAACTTCTTTATGTTCTTCTTCTTCTTCGTCGTCTTCGAGCATGGCAGCGGCGTTGAACACTCGGGGATGATAGGTGGGATCGCGCTCTTCATCAACTTCTGATAATGATGTAATATATTCCTCAAGTTCATCTTTTTGTGATAAATGTAATAAGCTTTCAAGATTAAATACACTTAATTTTTTTTTCCCATCAACTCCTATTTCATCCCATTCAATTAAATACCTTCTTGATACTGGCTCGTCTTCCATAAATCTAAATGATACATCGTATGGATTACTTGTTGATTTATTGTATTTTGGAATTTCATCCTCGTCCATATTATTAATCAGTTGTAAATATAAATCAAGTCTTTCATCGTGACCTGCATAAATTAGAAATCTGTCATTAATATCGATAGGCGCTCTATTTATTTCAGTTATAGCATGTCCATAGCTTGGGGTATATTGGAATGTATATCTTTCGGTGCTTTCAAATTGGTCAGGCTTTATATCTGGGAAATAATGGTCATATACTTTACGGTTATGTATATTTTCAGGATTTATAATTGTTCCTACAGCATTTGAATATCCTTTACTTAAATTCATCATATATCTGTCTCTTAAATCGACTATAACTTTATCTCCTTCAAAAAAAACTAAATTAATAGGTTCTGATAACCATCTAATATCACTGTTAAATATTCTTCCCATTTCACTCATACTTTCTTTAAATTCTATCATGATCTCATCTTTTTCAGGCTCTAAATCTATTCCAGAGCCTATTTGAATAAGTTTTTTGTAGGATTGAAGAATTTTAAGACCCATAGTTGAATTAAGTTTAATATGTTTTCCAGTTGTGGGGTGAACTATATAATCGAAATTATTCATATATATATATATAAAATAAAAAAATATATATAAATAATAAATGAGTAATCAAAAAGGAGGATTATTTGTAAGATTATCAAGAAAACAAACAGATAATTTATATCAAGTTAGAAGAGAACAATCAAATGATGCTTGTGGTGCTAATGTGTTAAATATTTTAGGTTTAAGCAGTAGATTTATAACACAAATGAGACAAGGTAAATTTGGAATGTGGAAGGAGGAAGCTGGCGGAATTATACAAGAATATATTAAAGAAGTAGAAAGTGGTCAACACAATGACCGCATATTACCGGGCAAAGAAAAATCACGGGGTAAATTTAGATGGGTATCCAGTCCATATTATGAAGTTCCTCAGCCTTCACGGCCTGGGCGTAATACACCATCATTAATAGACCGGCATTGCTGGAAATGGTCATCGTCGCAGAAAAGAGAGTTGAAAAAATGGTTTAATACAAGGATTCCCAACGGTTATATTACAATTCTTGGATTGATAGGTCATTGGGTAGTAATAGGAAAGTCAGCAAATAGGGGCGACTTAATTATTATAGAAAGTCAACAAGGAGGGGACGGTGGGAAAGGAAGCGATATGAATAATTGTGGAGGGGCAGGTGTATACATTGGGGAGGAGGCTATGGATTATTTAGAAGATAATGTTCGATGGCGAGGAGATTCAGATAACAATTATTATAGTTTACCTCTACAAACAATGTTCATTGGGGCTGCTGAACCAGAATATAAAGCTGAAGGTAAATTTAAACCAACATTATCAAGAAATTTATCAACTCTTCCTGCTCCTGCCCCTGCTCCTGCTCCTGCCCCTGCTCCTGCCCCTGCTCCTGCTCCTGCTCCTGCTCCTGCTCCTGCTCCTTATACTCAATCATCTACCAGCGCTGCCGCTGCTGCTCATGTTGCCGCCCCTGCTCCTGCTCCTACCCAGTTGAAATTTTCTCTCCCGACACCTTCTGCTGCTCCAGCTCCTCAAGCTCCTCAAGCTCCACCGATGATTCCTCCTGCTTATGTGCCTATACTACCTTTTAGGGTTTACGAAGGAAAAACTGGAACGAAAGCAGCCCAATTTATAGATGGTATCAACTATATAAATAATTTTATAGAAAATCACCAAAATAAAAGGGCTATTCAATCAAAATCAAAAATATTGGAAGGTATAGAGTATAGTAATAAATTCGGACGAGAAAATATTCAATATATTATCGACCAAGACATTTATCAGTTAATAATACCAGCATATGAACAAGCTATACGAAATTTACAGCTTCTTAATTCACAAACAGCTGGCGGTATTAATTTAAAAGAATTAATGAAACCCGGAACAAAGGTAAAGCCTGGTAAATTTGCTTTAAAAAAATAAGCAATACTTAAAATTTGTAGATGTTGTTATCAATAAGTAATTTTCCCATTATCCAATCTGTGCAGATATTAATATTATTATTATTAATAGTTTTTTGAGAATTCATTTTAATTTTATTAGTAATATTAGAAGTAAAATATTTAAATATTTCTGATGTTAAAATTATATTAGCAAGATCATAGTAAAAGTTGTACATATTAACAACCGGTTCTGTAGTCCAGCACATATTAACAATTTCGTCTTCAAGTCTAGAAATTATTTCATCAACACAATTTAAACTGTTAAATTTTTTATTTGTAATAGTTTTAGATAAGGACCCAGTTATTAATATTTGAGGTATAGGTAATTGATTTAGATGTTCTGTGTTGACTATTTTATCTAATTTATGTATTTCACTTAATATTAATGATTGGATATCTGTAATCCTTCGTATAATTGAAATCGCTTTTCCGAGACTATCAAAGTCTTTTTGCAAAATAGATATCATTCTGGTATATCCCATATTCATTGTATAAATATTCCAATCCTTACTACTCCTGGTTGAAATTACTGTATTTTGGCTGTCACTGTTAACAATAATTGTAGGTTGGGCCAGACCATCAAACCTTATACTGAAGTCTATTCCGATTGTTTCAAGATAATGTTTATTATCACAATCAATGTGAAATACTTTTAGACTATTATCCTTTGGTAAAAATTTTTTGATTTTATTTTCAAAAAATTTATTATCATAAATACCCATATATATAGGAAACCGTTGTTTACTATAGACTTTATAGAAATCATTAAGTTCATCAATATGAAATGTCGTAAGTTCAGTTATAGAAGGATAAGGTATATAAACTTCTTGATATTCCTTATCAGGAACAGATAATCTGGGTCTTGTAAAAGGACATTTCTTTTTACATATATTTACATGATAAGCTTTGACTATTGTATCATAACTTCCAAGTATAATAAATTTATTATTATAAATACTATCATCTGGGTTATCTTGATTTTTAATCAGGTCTTTTAAAATATCATCAACGACTTTTCTCTGTTCTTGAAGACTTTTATTTAAATTGGCACTGCTCATATTGGTTTCTGTAATTATATTATTTTTATGAGAATTACGTAAACTAATTAATGTAAATATACTATTGAATTGAGGAGAAGGTAAATTACCCATGGTTTTTTTAATATAAATTAGATTAAATTAAATAATCAAATTTATGTTATTAATAATTATATAGTTATTAAACTTACGAATATAAGGTATATTTTTTTAATTATTAATAAAATAAATAATTAAGATAAACTAATTAAATTTTTTATTAACCCAAACTCCTCCTTCTTCATCTTTAAACATTTTATTAAATTGTAATTTATTATTTTTAACATTATTTAATTTAATAAATCTTTTAAACATTAATGCTCCTACAGATTGTAAAAAACGTCTTTTTTTCCATGTCTGATAAATTTTCATCTTCTTTTTTTCATAATATTGTTCCATAGCATACTTAATTATTTTAGGATATAATTTTGGTTCAAGGGATATCACGTTATTATTTGATTCCCATTTATTTGTTTTAGTATTAAACCAACTTCCTAATATTTCAGGAACTTTTATTTTTGTATCTATTGTTGATAAAGGAATTTTGCATATAACATCCAAATCTATATATATCCCGCCATATTTATCCAATAAAAGATATCTTACAAAATCAATTTTATAAAATGGATCTGGGAAATCATTCCATATGTCTTTAATTTTTTTAGGTTGTTTATTAATGAATTTTTTTATTTTATCATCAGTCCATAAAATATGTTTATAATCTGGATTAATTTTTTTATTAATTGCGACATTTTTTTGATAATCTTTCCTTTCTTTGTAAGGTTTTAATCCAATATCTATAAATATTTGGTGTATTATTTTTGACGACATTTATTATAAGCAAACATTATAATAAATTGTCTAATTTATAAAAATATAGTTTTATGGAAATAATTATTGAGTGATAAAAGACATAATTTATAATAGATTATTATAATAATGGAAGTTCTTAAAAATTCATATCTTAATTTTATTGAATTAAAAAGATATAAACTCAAATCTAAATTACAAAATGATATTAGATTAGCTACATTTAATGTTCATTATTGGACAGATGTTTGGGAAAATAATAAATATAAAAAATTATTAGAAGATATAAAATATATTAATGCTGATTTTATAATTCTTCAAGAGGTAATTTTAGGAAGTAATTATACAGTAAATAATGGAAAAGTTAATACAGAGAAATTAGTAGGAACTCTGGATAAGATGGGTTATTATGTTTATTTCTGTAGCACATTACCTAATTGGACCACAGGTATATATGGCAATATGTTTTGTGTAAAACACGAGTATGTGGAAAAAATAAATATAACAAGTCATACTTTTCAAAAACCAGGTAAAACATATAAAGTCAGAGATAATGTGATGGGGGGAAATGAAACCAGATGTTTTTTACAGATAGAAATAGGTAATTTAGTTATTATTGGTACACATCTTGATGTGGGTTCAGAATCAGTTAGGAAAAGTCAAATTAACACAATATTGTCAAGATTAAATAGTCCTGAACTAAAGGATAAAAAATCAATTATAATGGGAGATTTTAATACGACATTATTAGAAAATTATAATGAAAAAGAAAAAAGAAAAAATATAATGGAATATGTCTTTCGTAATAGTAATTATTTAGCAAAAAATAATGCAATTAGTCTTATTAAAAACCAAAAATTTAAATCTGCTACTGAACCATTAAATATAGATTTAACAGTATGGTCAAATATACAGTGTGATTATATTTTTACTCGAAAAATTAGCAATATTAAATCACAAATATTATATACTCCTAATTCAGATCATCTTCCTTTAATAATTGATATTAAAAGCAATAATATATAAATATACATTCTGAAGGGGATTATATGTAAATATACAAAAATAAAATAAGTAGGTGAATTGTGAAAATATAAATATAATAATTTTAATACATACAGGTATTGAAAATATTAACAAAATTAAAATAAATTAATAGAAAACATAAATACAATAATTTATTACAAACCGCCAAGTAATTCTTCAGTTTCTCGAAGTATATCATATAGACTCCTCCCATCAACATCATCTCCAGGTAATTCTAATATACTATCCATGAGTATATCGTCGTCGGAAACTTCTTCTTCATCACTTTCTGATGGTGCTAAAGAATGTTGGTCATCCTCGGATAGTGAATAATCTATTGAATCTTCTAAAATATGCCCTACATCTTGTGAAAAATCATCATCTACAGGAGAGAATGGAATAGGTGAAGAAGGTTCATCAATAGAATCTTGTTCAAGACTTTCATCTATTCCTGGAGGGGTGTAAAATAAGAGATGACCAACAGGCATAATACTTAAAAATTGGTTTTCACCGTATTCCCATTCAACAAGATAATTCTTTTCTTGGAGTCGGACAGCATTTAAATCTGAGGTTCTACTATAAAATGAAACATCATCTGGATGAGAAGTTGTCCTGTTGTATTCAAAACCTCTGTCAGGACCTGATTGCATATACTCGATAAGATCTTGGGTTGGTTCATCTCCCAGAGTGGAAGAAACGCTGCCAGTTTGGTAAAATGTAATATTTGTGTCTTGAATTTCTAAACCTGGTTTATCTGTATAAATAAAGGAATCAGCAACTCCTCGAGATACCATTAAATCTTCTGGATGCATGTATCTAAAACTTATATTATCGTTGTCTAGTAAATTAATACCTAATTTACGTGGGTCTATTATTCTTCCTATTGAATTATTTTTTTTTAATTCGGAAGGTGTTTCTCTCTGGTAATAGGCTGTTTGAGGGTCAACTATTACTTTGTCATTCTCAAAAAAAACAGTATAGTTATTCTCGGAAGGAAGGTCGTCGAACCATGAACTATTATCTGATTCCAGGAGTTCATGCATTTGAAGTCTTTTTTGATGATTCGTAAGAGGTGGTTCTAATTCGTCTCCTCCGGCCAATTGTTTATAGGATTTAAGAATAAGTTTTCCTACTGAGGAAGAAAGTTTTACTTTTTTACCTGTAGTGGGATTTACTATAAAATCAAACTGTGACATATAATATATATACTATAATAAAAAATATTTATTATTGATACATCTTTTTTCTAAAAATATTAATTACAAAGGGGATTATGTTTAAAAACACAATATTTCAAAAAGTAGGTAAATTTTATGAAATATTAAATTTAACAATTATTACTAATAGATTACAATAATATACCAATTAAAATGTGTAAAATAAAATAAACAAATTACTGGTTTTTTTCTTGGTCTATTTTGAATTTAATTACATTGATTGCTTTTATTACATTAGCCCGGTCACCCCAAAATTTATATATGGGTTTATCAGCATATTCGTCGCACCAAATCATTGCAACATCTTGGTGTATAGCTGTTTGTTGAAGGTAGTATTTTTTAATACCATTAATCGAATCTCTTATAGTTTTATCTTCTGGAGCATTTATTTCTCCTTCACATATAATTTTATCCGAATTTAGTCTTATTTGAAGTTGCTGAATAAAGCTTTCATTAAAATTATGGGTTTTATTAAATCTGTCTGTAATCTTTTCTATGTATTGGAATGCGTCTCTTGAAGGTATTGGTTTTAATTTAAGGACCATGTGGTCTTTGGTAGGTATATTTGCGGAATCTACTTTAAAGTCTTTATAATCAACTGTAGTTACATTTTGAGTCATCTATATTAAATAATAAAAAGAAAAAATTTTTAAGATATAGGTTTATTAAGTTAATTATCCAACAATTTGCGGAGTGATACCGTAGTTTTCTGCGGCGTAGTGAATCTCAGTTGAAAGGCGTTTATCATCATTGATGAGGTCTTCAATAGTCTCGGTGTTGTTATACTTTTGGATGATTAGGGAGGCAATGGATGATTCGGCGGCCCATTCTTCAGTAGTGTGGTTCAGCATATCTTCGCTGGCGTTGCTATAGATACTTTCTCCTTCATAGACAATGTGGCTCTTGATCAAGATGAGAAGGGTGGAGATAAGGCTTCCGAAAC
>Ga0228620_1000479_pt1 | contig 20980 bp, 21 predicted proteins | sample 23DmetaG_FD_186030 | JGI IMG/M metagenome (GOLD analysis project Ga0228620, IMG submission 186030) | Seawater microbial communities from Monterey Bay, California, United States - 23D | ecosystem: Environmental > Aquatic > Marine > Coastal | place: USA: California | collected 2016-10-06 | reverse complement strand
AACTGCTGCAGCTTGGTTAGCATGTGGAATTGACCCAAATAATTCTGTTTTTTACAGACAAAGTGATGTTCCTGAAGTTACCGAATTAATGTGGCATTTGTTGTGTTACTTCCCTTATCAAAGGTTGACCTTGGCTCATGGCTTTAAAGATAAAAGCGATAGATTATCAGACGTTAACGCTGGATTATTTACCTACCCAATCTTGATGGCTGCAGACATTTTACTCTACGATGCTGAAGTAGTTCCGGTTGGAAAAGACCAATTACAACACTTGGAAATGACAAGAGATGTAGCATCTCGTTTCAACCACAAAATGGGGGAAACTTTTGTTTTACCACAAGATAAAATTCAAGAAGACACAAAATTAATCCCTGGGACAGATGGGGAGAAAATGAGTAAATCAAGAGGAAATATTATCAATATATTTTTACCTGAAAAACAACTCAAAAAACAAATAATGTCCATTCAATCTGACAGTAAAGGATTAGAAGAGGTTAAAGATCCTGAAACTTGTCATATTTTTGCTTTATACAGACTTCTTGCAAGCAAAGAAGAGACTCAAAAAATGAGAGAAAATTACCTTGCTGGAGGTTATGGCTATGGTCATGCTAAAATTGCTTTGTTAGACTTGATATTAGAGAAGTTTAAAGAACAAAGAGAAGTCTATGCTGACTTGATGCAAAACAAAAATAAAATTGATGATGCTTTAGAAATTGGAGCAGAAAAAGCTCGAAAAGTTGCACAAGAAGTATTAAAACGTGTACGAGAAAAAGTAGGCTTTAAAAATTAAAAATCAGATATTTATAACGCCCATTATTTCAGGTATTATAAGGTATTCTTTTTTTTGTTATATTTGTTACTAATAAAATTCAAGCAAAATGAAATTTAACTTTCTTTTTTTATTCTTTACTCTTTCGTTAATTATTAGTTCTTGTGGTGATAATTCCTCAGATACAAACAACTCAAAAGCAATTGGCGGAAAAATATATGGTGGTGAATTTAGTTTCATGTCCCCTGAAAAAATTGAGTCTTTACTTCCGATATCAGTTTCTAATATTTATTCGAGTCGTATACTATCTCAGATTTACGAACCTTTATTAAGAATAGATATCAAAACGATGCAAGTAACACCAGCACTTGCCGAATCTTTCAAAGTAAGCGGAGATGCTAAAGTATTTACGTTTAAATTAAGAAGCGGTGTTTTATTTCATGAAGATGATTGTTTTAATAACGATAAAGATAGAGAATTAACAGCAGAAGATGTTAAGTTTTCTTTGGATTTAGCTTGCTCTGGACATGCAAATAACGAAATAAGTTACTTATTAGTTGACAAAATTAAAGGTGCAGACAAATACAATAAAATCTCAAAAAGTAGTTTTCCAAAAGGTGGCGTAAGTGGAATTAAAGTTATTGATTCTAAGACAATAGAGATTACTTTAAAACAACCATTTGTAGGATTTGATAAAGTTCTTACTCATAACAGTTTAGGCGTAATATCAAAAAAAGCATACGAAAAATATGGTGATGATTTGAAAACACATCCAGTTGGTACAGGAGCGTTTACATTAGCTGAAATGAACTCGGATAAGATTACTTTAAATAGAAATGGATCTTATTGGAAAAAAGATGAGTTTGGTAATCAATTACCATTCATCGATAAAGTTGTAATGACATATTCTAAGGATAAAAGAAGTGAGTTAACTGCATTTAACGATAGAAAAATTGATATTGTTCTTGAGATTCCAGTAGAAGAAATTCAACATGTTTTTGGAACTCTTGAAGATGCTCAAAATGGTAAAACAGTAAAACATAAAGTAGAAACCGAAACATCAATGCAAATGACTTACCTTGCCTTTGCATGTGAAAGTGATGAGTTTAAAGATGAAAGAGTTAGAAAAGCATTTAATTTAGCTGTTAATAGACAAGAAATTATTGACTTGTACTTAGAAGGTGAAGGAAATGCTGCTGAAAATGGATTTGTTCCACCAATGGATAACTACCCAAACAAAAAAGTAAAAGGACACAACTTCAACCCTGAACTTGCAAAATCTTTACTAGCGCAAGCTGGATATAAATCTGGAGCTGAGTTCCCAAAATTAGATATTTATGTTAACACAAAGGAAGGGTCTACTATCTATAAAATGATGACAGGAGTAGTAGATAATATAAAGAAAAACTTAGGAGTCGATTTAAAAATTAAATTATGTACAATCCAAGAAAGAAGCGAGGCAATTTCTAAAGGTTCTGCAAAACTCTGGAGAGGTGGATGGATAGCTGATTATCCAGATGCGGAAAATTTCTTGACTCTTTTCTATGGTAAAAACATATCAGATAACGAAGTATCTGTAGTGAATGACTTCAGATTTAGAAACACTAGTTTTGATGTAAATTTTGAAAAAGCATTAAAAGAACTAAACAAAGAGAAAAGGAATAATTTATTGACACAATGTGATCAAATTACGATTGACCATGCTGCTGTTTTACCAATTTTGACGGATGATTTTATAGTAATGGTGAATGTTAGAGTTAGAGATTTTAAAACGAATGCAATTCAAGCATTAGATTTCTCTAATATTTACATTAAAGATCAACGTTAATAAAAATTCATTTAATAATATGTTTGCCTTTTCTATATACTAGAAAAGGCAATCTTTTTTAAAATAGAATTTAAACGATAAAATAAATCTTATCATTTTAAGTTATCCTTAAAGAAAAATAGTAGAGTAGCATAATGAGAAACTTTTTACGATTTGTTTGTGGCGTTCTTCTTATCTTAATAATAGTTTCTTGTTCTACAGAAAATAACACCTTCATTAATCGTACTTACCACGGAACTACTGCAAGATATAATGGATACTTTAATGCGAATGAATTAATTCGACTAGGAATCACATCATATAGAACCACTTTAAAAGAAGACTATTACGACCTTCTGCCTATAGATCCACTTCCAAATGAGAAAGATGTTTTATCCTTATACCCAGCTATTGATACTGCTATTGCGAAATGTACAAAGGTTATCCAAAACCACAGTATGCCAAGTAACGATAGACCATCAAAAAAGAAGGAAGAACATAATCCTTGGATTGATGAAAATTGGTTAACCGTTGGAAAAGCTTCATTTTATAGAAGAGATTACGATGCAGCTTTAAAGAATTTTCGATTTATTAAGAAATTCTATAAAAACGATCCAACCCTTTACAAAGCTGAATTATGGATAGCTAAAACAAACATAGAATTAAAAAACTATACAGAAGCAGGATTCAACCTAGAGAAATTAGATAAAGCAATTGAGGAAGAAGAAGCAAGAAAAAAAGCCACTAAACTGGTAAAAAGAATTACTAATAAATTCATAATCAGTAAAAAGAAAAAAGAAGGAGAACCAGCTAAATTCCCAAAAAAAATAAAGTTCGATTTACAAAAAACAAAAGCTAATCTTGCTCTAAAAACAAACAACAAAGAAGATGCTATCTCTTTTTTAAAAGAGAGTTTAAAATACGCCAAGAAAAAACAAGATAAGGCAAGAGTCAATTTCATTTTAGGACAACTTTTAGAATCTGTTAACAAGAGAGAAGAAGCAAAATACCACTACTCTAGAGTACTCAAATACAATTCAAATTACGAACTCATTTTTGCAGCCAAAATCAAAAGAGCATTCATGGGAGGAAGCTTGAAGTTGAGAAAAGAATTGATGAAAATGCTGAGAGATCCAAAAAATGCTGAGTTTAAAGACCAGATATATTACGCTCTAGCAGACATGGAATTACAAAATGGAAATATTAATGAAGGAAAAGTAAACTTGACTTTATCTGCATTTTATTCCACTACTAATACAAGGCAAAAAGGAATGGCTTATGAAAAACTTGGAAACATGAGTTTTTCTGAAAGAAACTATGTCACTGCTCAAAAATACTACGATTCATGTGCAAACGTTATCAATGACGAATATCCAAATGCAGAAGGAATTAGAATCAAAGTTGTAAAACTAGCTGACCTTGTAAAAGCAGTAGAAACAGCATATTTTGAAGACAGTGTTCAACGAATAGCTAAACTTTCTGAAGAGGATAGAATTGCATTTATTGAAAATGTTATTGTAGAAACAAAAAAAGCAATCGAAATAAGGAAAAAACAAGAAGCTAGAAGGTTATTAGAGTTACAAAAAAATCAAGCAGTTGAACAAAGCGGTGGTGGAGTAAATAACTGGTACTGGAATAATGCTAAATTGAAAGCTAGTGGTTACGATGAATTTAGAAGACTTTGGGGAAGCGATAGGGAAAACGAAGATGACTGGAGAAGAAGTCAAAAAATAGTAGTAGCATCCTTTACTGAAAATGACTCAATACCACTTGATTCGGCAATGGTAAAAAAGGAAGTAAAAGATACTTTAACTGTTGACTATTTGATAAAAAGAATTCCATTAACGGATAGTTTATTTGCTGCTTCTCAACAAAAAATGGTGGAAGCATATTATAATGCAGGTATTATTTACAAAGACCAACTGAATGAAAAGTCGTTAGCAGAAACACAGTTTTTGACCGTACTAGATAAAACATTCGAAAACCCTTTCACACTACTTTCAGCTTTTCAACTTTATAAATTATTTGAAGAAAAAGATGAAAACAAGGCAAATGAATATAAAAACTATATATTCAATAATTACCCTAACTCTGATTACGCAAACTTCCTGAGAGATCCAGATTTCTTTATTAAAAAGAAAGAACTAGACAAAATTGCTTTAGACGAATACCTATTAGTACTAGAAAGATATAATAATGAACTTTATCCGCTTGTGATGTTAAAAGCAGATAATATCATAAATAATGAAAAGGAAAATATTTTCAGACCAAAATACATGTTATTGAAAGCAATGAGTATTGGTATGACGAGTGAAGATAAAACACTAATGAAACCTGTGTTAGAGTTAATCGTTGAACAATATCCTAAAACGGAAGAGTCTGAACGTGCAATAGAACTTTTATCCATCATCGAAAAAGGTGTTTCTGAAAATAAAGAAGTTGATTTTACTAAAAAATCAATCTATGAATACAATGAAAACGATTCCTATTACCTCTTAATCTTTTTAGATGAAAAACAGAACTCAAATAATGAGAAAGGAAATGTAGTAGATTTCGATAGGGAATTTTTCAGTCGATTACAGTTAAAAGTTAGCTCTAAAATTTTTGGAGGAAGTCAAAATGTAATATTTGTGGAAGAATTTGAAAATCAAGAAACGGTTCAAGATTATCTTTCCACATTTAAATCAACAAGAAAACACATTACGAAACTGCATAATAACACTATTATCATTATTTCTAAGAAGAACCTTAAAACATTATTCAAAACACAAAACTTATCTGAATACGAGTCATTCGCAATACAATATTTTTAAACAATGATTAAAAGAAAAGAAAAAGTTATTCCTCAAGCTAACAACAATTCTGATAAAATGAATTCCATTTTAGAGGGAACAAAAATTATTGGAGATATTATCACAGAAACACCTTTTAGAATAAACGGAAACATCGAAGGTAATCTAATTTCAAAATCAAATGTAGAAATTGGGAAAACTGGAAAAGTAAACGGTAATGTTAATTGTGCTGAAGCAGATATAGAAGGTACTATCGAAGGAAAGATTGAAGTAAACGGATTATTGATCTTAAGAGAAAACTCAAAAGTGATTGGAGATATCTTAACAAATAAACTTCATATTGAAGAAGGAGCAATTTTCATTGGTGAATGTAAAATGTCTAATAATTCGGTAGAGGAAAGGAAACACGAAACAAAAACAAGTCTAGAGACTGAGCATCAAGATTAATACAAATGTCAGATAAAAAACAACCTAAAAAATCAAGTGTTTGGTTAAAGTTTTCCTCTTTAGGATTACAAATGGGCTTGACTATCTATTTTGCTCATTTAATAGGTGTATGGATGGACAAAAACCATGGATCAGAAACCATGAATTACGATAAACTATTTACCGTACTTGCAGTATTTGGTTCCACCTACTCCATCATTCGTCAAGTGATTAAAATGTCAAATGAAAACGACAAGAAGAAATAAAAATATGAAAAGAATTATAAAATTTAATTTAATTGCAATTAGTCTATGTGTTCTACTATTTAGCGTTCATAATTATTTAATTGAAGCATTTGAAACTAAAGTTGCCTTTTCATTAATCTCTATTTACTTGTTTTTTGGAATAGCTTCCATAGTGATAATAACAGGACTAGAATTACTTTTCAAATACTTACCATCTTCTACAGGATATGCGTTTTTGGTAAGTGTATTTTTAAAGATGGGATTATTTATCTTACTTTTTTTTGCAGGAAGTTTATCCGAAGTAGCATTAAATAAAGTAGATAAAATATCCATTTTGATTCCTTTATTCTCTTTTATGACGCTTGAAACACTCGTTGTTGTATCAAGGTTAAAAGGCGTTTTGACACTTGGAGGAACAACTGAAACCACAAAAAAGTAAATAGTTTTTTTGCACTAATCCATAAAAAGTTTTCTCATCTTAAATAAATGTGTATTTTTGCACCAAATTTTAGTAGTGTTATAAGTATCACTGCGCTAATATGATAACAATGAATAGATTTTTGGGTATTATAGTTGGGTTTGTATTTTTAACTTTTACAACGTTTTCATTTGCTTCTCACGAAGCACACACTGAAGAAGCTGGACATGGAGAAGCTGCTCATACTGAAGAACATTCAGGTCATGGGCCGATTGATACACCGGAAGAAATAAACGCATACATAAGACACCATTTACAAGATGCTCATTACTTCACCTTCTATACAGATGGAGAAACAGGAAAGCATGTTGGGTTTGCATTGCCAGTTATTTTATGGGATGAAGGATTTCATTTTTTCTCAGCTTCTAAATTTGAGCATGAAGAGGCGATAGTTGAAAGTAATGGAAATCATTACGTTTTACACCACGGTAAAATATACAAAACAGATGCTGAAGGAACGTTAGATATGGAGCATGGGCATCCTACAAATGTTAAACCTTTAGATTTATCTATCACTAAAAGTGTACTTGGAATGTTGTTAACTGGGTTGTTAATGATTCTTTTCTTTGGTGGATTAGCAAAAAGCTACAAGAAAGGTCCAATACCAACTGGTTTAGGTAGAGCGTTAGAGCCATTAGTACTTTATGTAAGAGACGAAATTGCTCGTCCAAACATTGGAGAGAAAAAATACAGAAAATTCATGCCGTTTTTATTAACTGTATTTTTCTTTATTTGGATATTGAATTTACTAGGTTTGACTCCACTAGGATTTAACGTTACTGGTAATATTGCTGTTACATTTTCTTTAGCATTATTCACTTTCTTTATCGTACAATTCAGTGCAAACAAAGAATACTGGGGACATATTTTCTGGATGCCTGGTGTACCAGTTCCAATGAAAATCATTTTAGCACCTATTGAGGTGTTAGGAATGTTCACAAAACCTTTCTCATTAATGATACGTTTATTTGCTAACATCACAGCAGGTCACTTCGTATTAATGAGTTTAATTGCATTAATGATTGTCTTGAAAGCTTCATTCGGACCAGTTGCATCGACAGGTATGTCTTTATTACTTTCAACGTTCATTATGGTTATTGAAGTATTAGTAGCATTTTTACAGGCGTTTATTTTCACCATGTTATCTTCCTTATTTATTGGAATGGCAGTAGTAGAACATGAACACCATTAGTAGGTAGAATAATAATTTTTTTTGTTTAATATATAAATCAGTAGTTATGTACAATTTAATTGGAGCTGGATTAATCGTTATCGGTGGTGGTATCGGATTAGGTCAAATTGGTGGTAAAGCAATGGAAGGAATTGCTCGTCAACCAGAAGCAGCAGGTAAAATCCAAACAGCGATGATTATCATCGGTGCACTTTTGGAAGGTCTTGCATTTGGTGCTTTGATCTTAGGAAAATAATCCAAAGAAAAATTAAGAACCATTCTGTAACGGTTGGTTACAGAATGGTTTTTTAAAAAACTACATTTATTAATTATTTTTAGAATATGGAAACTTTATTGAATGACTTTTCACCAGGCTTGTTTGTAATGCAAACAGTGATCTTATTAATATTAATCTTATTAATGAGAAAATTTGCTTGGAAACCAATCTTAAGTGCATTGGACCAAAGAGAAGAAGGAATTGAAAGCGCAATCAACATGGCTGAGGAAGCTAGAAAAGAAATTGCTGCATTAAAATCTTCTAACGAAAATTTATTAAAAGAAGCTAGAGTAGAAAGAGACAACATCATCAAAGAAGCTAAAGAATTAGCGACTAAAATGGTAGATGATTCAAAAGCTACTGCAAAAGTTGAAGCAGAAAAAGTAATGACTTCTGCACGTGAGGCAATCAATGCAGAAAAAACTGCTGCTTTATCAGAAATTAAAACTCAAATTGCTGAATTCTCAATTCAAATTGCAGAAAAAGTAGTTGGTGTAGAATTAGCTTCTGATGAAAAACAAAAAGCATTATCAGAAAAATTAGCTTCTGATTTTAACTTGAACTAATTACAATGAAAGGAACAAAAGCAGCAGGACGTTATGCACAAGCACTTTTGGAGCTTGCATTAGAACAAAATAAGGTTGAAGAAGTATTAGGAGATATGAAATATTTACTTGATGTAAATAATCAATCAACAGATTTTCAATTGTTATTAAAAAGTCCTATCGTTAAATCCGATAAAAAAATAGCTATATTTAAAGAGTTATTTGGAAAATTTGAAGCGTTATCTACTTCTTTTGTTAACATGATCATTGAAAACGGAAGAGAGAAAGATTTATCTTCAATTGCAATAGCATACGATGATTTAGTAAAATCACACAAAGGAATAATACCTGTTACATTAACAACAGCAGTACCTGTAGATGAAGCTACTAAAAAATCAATTTTGGATAAAGTACGTAAAGGAGTTGAAGGAACATTAGAGGTAACTGAAAAGATTGATAAATCCTTAATTGGAGGATTTGTTGTTCGTATGGGTGACAAACAATTTGATGCTTAAGTTGCAAATCAATTTAGTGAATTAAAACAACGTTTAACAAGATAATTTGACTGAGTCAAAATCAGTGTAAAACTACAAACATGGCAGATGTAAAACCAGCAGAAGTTTCTGCAATTTTAAAAGAACAGTTATCAGGTTTCAGATCTGAGACAGAACTTCAAGAAGTAGGTACCGTATTATCAGTAGGTGATGGTATCGCAAGAGTTTATGGATTAACAGGAGTTCAATACGGAGAGTTAATCGAATTTGATGGAGGATTGCAAGCAATTGCTTTAAACCTTGAAGAAGACAATGTTGGAGCGGTACTTTTAGGTCGTTCTTCTAAAGTAAAAGAAGGAGATACTGTTAAAAGATTACACAGAATTGCTTCTGTTAATGTTGGTCATGGTCTTGTTGGTCGTGTTATCGACACATTAGGTAACCCAATCGATGGTAAAGGTCCAATTTCTGGTGATTTATTTGAAATGCCAATTGAGCGTAAAGCGCCAGGGGTAATTTTCCGTGAACCAGTAACTGAACCATTACAAACAGGTATCAAATCTATTGATGCTATGATTCCTGTAGGAAGAGGTCAACGTGAGTTAATCATTGGTGACCGTCAAACTGGTAAGACTACAATCGCGATTGATACAATCATCAACCAAAAAGAATTTTACGATAGAGGTGAACCAGTTTTCTGTGTTTATGTAGCTATCGGTCAAAAAGGTTCTACTGTTGCAGGTATCGTTAAGAAATTAGAAGATGCAGGTGCAATGGCCTATACTGTAATCGTTGCAGCTAATGCATCAGAGCCTGCAGCAATGCAGTTTTATGCTCCAATGACAGGTGCAGCAGTTGGTGAATACTTCAGAGATTTAGGTGAGCCAGCATTAATCGTTTATGATGATTTATCAAAACAAGCTGTAGCATATCGTGAGGTATCTTTATTATTACGTCGTCCTCCAGGTCGTGAAGCTTACCCAGGTGACGTTTTCTACTTACACTCTCGTTTATTAGAGCGTGCTGCGAAAATCATCAACAGTGATGAAATAGCAAAGAAAATGAATGATTTACCAGAATCATTAAAAGATAAAGTAAAAGGTGGTGGTTCTTTAACTGCTTTACCAATTATTGAAACTCAAGCAGGTGACGTTTCAGCATATATTCCAACAAACGTAATTTCTATTACGGATGGACAAATATTCTTAGATTCAGATTTATTCAACTCTGGTATTCGTCCAGCTATTAACGTAGGTATTTCTGTATCTCGTGTTGGGGGTAATGCTCAGATTAAATCCATGAAGAAAGTAGCTGGTACATTAAAATTAGATCAAGCTCAATACCGTGAATTAGAAGCGTTCGCTAAATTTGGTTCTGACTTAGATCAAGCTACTAAAAATGTATTGGACAAAGGAGCTCGTAACGTTGAGATCTTAAAACAAAGAGAAGGTAGTCCTTACCCAGTTGAGAAACAAATCGCTATTATTTATGTAGGTACTAAAGGTTTGATCCAAAAAGTTCCTGTAGATAAAGTAAAAGCATTCGAAACTGAATATTTAGATTACTTAATGGCTAAGCACAGCGATGTAATGGCTTCATTAAAATCAGGAAAATACACAGATGAAAATACTGATGTATTGAAGAAAGTAGCGATAGAAATTGCAAGCAAATATTAATTAGATATTAGTTTAAAGCCTTTAGTTGTTATGCAACTAAAGGCTTAATTACTAAAAATTAAAGATGGCAAATTTAAAAGAAATTAGAAACCGTATTACTTCAGTAGGATCTACTATGCAGATTACTTCTGCAATGAAGATGGTTTCTGCAGCTAAATTAAAAAAAGCGCAAGATGCAATCACACAGATGCGTCCTTACTCTACAAAGTTGCAAGAGATTTTAGTAAACATAAGCGCTTCTTTGGATCTTTCTGAAAATGCTTATTCTGAAAATAGAGAAGTTAAGAATGTATTGATAGTAGGTGTTACTTCTAATAGAGGATTATGTGGAGGATTTAACAATAACATTATCAAAAAAGTTAAAACTTTATTAAACGAAGATTACAAGAATACAAATGCTAAAGTTCTTTGTTTAGGTAAAAAAATTAACGAAACATTTAAAAGAACGGATAATTATTATAGTAATTCGAATATTAAAGATGGTGAATTCATTTTTAATAACTTAAATTTTTCAAACACATCGGAAATTGCTTCAACTTTAATGGAATTGTTCTTGGAGAAAGAATTTGATAAAGTAGTAGTTGTATACAATAGCTTTAAAAATGCGGCAATTCAAGAAGTAACTGCTGAACAATTATTGCCAATTGAATCAAACGTTACAGATGAATCAGATTTAAGTTCTACTGAATACATGTTTGAGCCATCAAAAATGGAAATTGTTTCAGACTTAATTCCTAAGTCTTTAAAAATTCAATTTCATAAAGGTTTATTAGATTCTTTCGCTTCAGAGCATGGTGCACGTATGACTGCAATGCACAAAGCAACTGATAATGCTAAAGAAATGAAAAAAGACCTTACTATTAGTTACAATAAAGCACGTCAAGCTGCTATTACAAGTGAAATATTAGAAATTGTTGGTGGTGCTGAAGCATTAAACAATTAATTTTTATACATAAATCTTTAAATCCCTTTGTCTATTTGATAAAGGGATTTTTTTTGTCCAAAAAGTAAATGCTATACCATTCAACTCATATTAATGAAAATGTAAATTCAGAATGGGTTGTTTTTGTGCATGGAGCAGGAGGAAGTTCTACAATTTGGCACAAGCAAATAAAAGCGTTTAAAAAGCATTTTAACATTTTATTGATTGATCTTAGAGGGCACGGACAAAATGTTGTTAGCGATGATTTAAACAAAAAACTAGAATATTCTTTCAAAGCTATCTCAAAAGAAGTTGTTGATGTAATGAACGAATTGAAGATAGATAAAGCCAATTTTGTTGGAGTATCTTTAGGAACAATATTAATTAGAGAATTAATTGAATCTCATCCTGAAAGAATATTAAAATCGATTTTGACAGGTACTATTATTCGTTTAAATACTTATTCAAAAACCTTAATAGTAATTGGAAATACGACTAAACATATATTACCTTTTATGGTATTGTATAAGATATTTGCTTTTATTATCATGCCAAGAGATAACCACAAAAAATCAAGAAATATATTTGTAAGAGAAGCAAAAAAGCTAAAAAAGTCCGAGTTTTTGAGGTGGTTTAAACTAACTAAAACATTAAATAGAAACCTAAAATTCTACTCAGAAAAAATACACAATTACCCAGTATTATATTTGATGGGAAGACAAGATCATTTGTTTATTAAAGACTCCATTGAAATGTCAAAAATGGAAGTGAACAGTAAGTTAGAAATTATCGAAAATTGTGGTCATATCGTAAACATAGAACAAGCTGAATTGTTTAATATAAAAGCAATAGAATTCTTGAGAGAGGGAAAAATATAGTCTTTCCTCCCCTCAATCTACTTTCAAAAGGGAAAGATAAATAAACGAAATTTGCTTGCATTAATCCTGTAAACAGTAATTATTGGTGAAAATGGGTTTCCCACTTTGGATGGTCTACTCCGAATTTCGGAGGGAAATAAGGGGGAGGAAAATTGAAATCTCAAACAACCAACTAATCAATATTCAAGATTATGTTAAACCATATTAAAAATTTAAAGTATATTTGTTAGTGAATACTCACTAACTATAATTTAGAAATGAAAGAAGTATCTGAAAGACAACTAGAAATAATTGAATCAGCAGGAAAGATTCTTACAGTATCAGGGGTAAGTGGTTTAACAATAAAGAACCTAGCAAAAGAAATGAGTTTTTCTGAAAGTGCAATATATCGTCATTTTAAAAGTAAAGAAGAAATTATAGTAGCAATGTTAGATTATATAGCTTATTCTTTGGAAGAAAGGTATCATAGAATTGAAACAAGTAAACTTTCGCCTGAGGAAAAGCTAATCGTAAATTTTGAAATACAATTTTCATTTTTTAAGGAAAAACCCCATTTCGTAGCTGCAGTATTTACAGAAGGTTTTATGGAAGAAAACCATAGAATTAATCAGACAATACTTAAAATAATGAGCCAAAAGGTAACTCATTTGTTACCAATCTTTAAAGAAGGTCAAGAAAATAATAGCTTTACTAATGAAATTTCCACTGAAGAGTTAATGCATATCGTGATGGGAGCTGTAAGATTACAAATGTTTAAATGGAGGGTTGCAAAATTCGAATTCGATATTGTAAAAAATGGAAACAAAATAATACAATCTCTTCTGCTATTAATCAAACATAAATGAAAAAAATAAGTTAAATAGTACAAGTAACAATTTTATCCATTTTTGGATTTCTGACTTTGTTTTTATCTACATCCGTTATTCTTGATTTATTTGGAATCAGAGAAAAAGAAGGAAATTTTATTATGTTCATCGTATGGGCAAACTTTCTTAGTGCGATCATTTATCTACTCTCTGCTTATGGCATAATGAAAAATAAAAAATGGAGTACTCGTTTACTAAGCCTATCAACTATAATTCTATTGACTGTCTTAGTAGGACTATTTGTACACATAAGTTTAGGAGGGTTATTCGAAATAAAAACAGTTTATGGAATGATATTTAGGACTTTAATAACACTCATATTTACAATCTCAAGTTTCATACTATTTAAAAAAAGACAAGCATGAAAAAAATTATAATAACAGTTCTAGTATTTCCATTATTTCTGGTCAGTTGTAATAATTCTACAACAGATAAAAACGAACAAGAAAAGAGTCCTGAGTCCATAGTAGATCACAATCATTCTTCAGATGAGATTCAACTAAATCATGGGAAGAAATGGATGGTTGTATCCGAAATGATGAAATATCTTAAAGCGATGGAAAATGAAATCAATACATTTTCAGATGGTGAATTGAAAGACTTTAAACAATTATCAGATAACTTGTTATTAAACATCGATTCCTTAACATCTAACTGTACTATGCAAGGACAAGCGCACGATGAACTACACAAATGGCTAGTTCCATACATTGAAACGGTTAATGAATTTTCAGAGTTAAAAGATCAAACAGCAAAAGAAGAAACTATCCTTCTTCTTCAAAATTCATATGTAACATTTAATAACTATTTCCAATGAACATAAAAGATCTACACACAACAGAAAAAGGAGTATCAGCAATCCCCGTTTTCAAAAGTGACCTAGGTAACGCTATATCAATAAGGTTACTTGAAGGGGAAGAATTAAAGGAACACATCACGAAGGTAAAAGCATTCTTAGTATGTATAGAGGGTGAAGTAATTTTTGAAAATGAAAAAGGAGAATCTCACCAATTAAAAGTTGGAGATTATGTTCATATTGAGGAGTTTGTGAAGCACAAAGTCACTGCAAACCTTGAAAGCCATTTAATTTTAGTTAAATAATCTTTTAAATTTATATATCAAACTACCAACTCATTAATCTTAAACCAGCCGGTTACACTTAATCGGTCGGTTTGAGTTGGTAATACTTCGTGTTCTAGTTCATCACTTTTAAAAAAGACACATTTACCATTTGTAGGCGATATCAATTCTTTTTTTTCTCCTTTGTAAACACATAATTCGCCACCATTATTTTCACTCCAATCTTCGTTTAAATAGCAAATCATCGAAAATTGACGTTGGTTATTATTTTGAAATTGATCTAGATGCTTTTTATAGAAGTGGCCTTTTTCAAAATGAGCATAGTGAAATTCATAACTGGTGATTCCTGTAAAGCAAGTTCTGTTTAGGTATTGTACAAATTCTTCGATAAAATCTAGAAATTTTGTTTCAGTGGGGTTTTCGTGTTTTCTATCTAACCAATAAATAGCATCACTACGAATAGTAGTATCTAAAGTAACATCATTGCTACTTCCAATTTTTGCTCTTTTTAATTTATTTTCGTCAATCAAAAAGATTAAATGATTTCTTAATTCTTCTGTAAATTCGGGTGTCAAAAAATTTTGTGCAACCCCCACTTTTTGTTCGACATAACTGTCGATTAATTCATCAAAAATCTGTACCACTAGAAAACGCTTTACCTGCTGGCAAAGCGCCAATATTGGTGCGAATGTAGTTGATTAAAGGATATGAAAATCAAAAGGTGAAAAATAAATTTATTTACTTAATCTCAATTTCTTTACCCACTTCATCGATATACCATTTATAGACTCTATCTGAATTTCTTTTAGTCATGTTATCGATATTTGGTGTTCCCGATTTATCGTGAGCTTTAAAAGAACCCAATAAAATCCAAGCTTTATTTTGATAGGTATAAATTTGAAAATAATCAGATACTTTATCATTTTCAAGAACCCATATAGCAATTTCATCACCCTTATTATCATTAATGTCACCGATGTTTACAATTTGATATAATCCAGATATTTTACAATTTTTCCCTAATGAAAGAGCGTTAATTTTTTTATTATCTATTTCTAAAATAATTTCGGGATCAAACTCACAATAACTATTATACAATTGAATACTATCATTATATTCAATTGTTATTTTTTGATTCTTCGAATTATGAAATTTATATCTCAATGAGATTCCTTCTTCTCGACCATTCCCATCAAAGTCTCCTCCAATCCATATTAAATCTAAATTTTCAAAGGTTATTTCCCTTATTTTATTTGGCTCTTGAGCAAAAAGAATGGATGAAAATAGAATAAAAACGAAAAGTATCCTTGTTCTAGAGTTAAATAATAATGATTTATTTTTTCGTATTTCCATACTTATAGATTATTCCTCCAATAATACTTGAAGTGATTAAAGCTAAAATTAAGTAAAATATAAATGACATAAATATTAGAAAAATAAAGGAATCGGTAATATTTTTTGAAGAAGTGAAAATAAGGTTTGTTAAAGTATTTATAACTGTTTCTAAAAGAAAAATCTTAAGAATAAACAAAAATGATGCTTTATAACTTATTGATGATGTGATTACTAATTTGCTTTTAAAATATTCAATACCACCTATAATTCCTATTAAACCAGGAAATATGTGAAACCAATTCCTTTTTATTTCATTAATGAAAAATATCCCATATTCTAAACCTCTTAAATAAAAACCGAAAAATAACCAAATCGCAAAAATAAAAAATGGAAATATTAAGGTTAATAGGTATAGCTTTTTTGTTGTCAAACCTTCAATAAAATATCATTCAACTTATCAAATGCTTTATTGATGTCATTTACATCGTCGTAAATAATACGTAAACGATCGTTTTTCTCACTGATTTTACAGCCTTTAGGGGCTCGTTGAATGTAACTTAAAACCTTCGTAAAAGTATCGGTTTCGTAGAATTTTGATTGTGGATTAGAAATGAAGTAACCAATCATTTTATTTTGTTTCAGAACCAGTTTTTCTAATCCTAAAGATTGAGCTAACCACCTTAGTTGAAAAGATTGTATTAAATCATTTACTTCACTTGGTAATGGCCCAAAACGATCGATTAACTGATTGGAGAACTTTTCTAATTGCTCTTCGTTTTCCAAATTATCCATTTCTTGGTATAAACTCAATCGTTCGGCTACATTATTTACGTAATCATCTGGTATTCTTACTTCTAAATCCGTTTCCAAAACACATTCACGAACGAAAGAAGTCATCGAATCAGTGTTTCTTTCTTCAAATATCTCTTTGAATTCAGATTCACGCAACTCTTCCATTGCCTCGTTCAAAATCTTTTGGTACATCTCAAAACCAATTTCCGAAATGAAACCACTTTGCTCCCCTCCTAGCATATTTCCTGCACCACGAATGTCTAAATCCTTCATCGCAATGTTGAATCCTGCTCCTAAATCAGAGAATTGTACCAAGGCTTCTAATCGTTTTCTAGCTTCAGAAGTAAGGATATTGAATTTAGGGGCAACTAAATAGCAGAATCCTTTTTTATTCGATCTACCTACCCTTCCCCTCAACTGATGTAAATCACTTAATCCAAAATTCTGTGCATCATTAATGATGATGGTATTCGCATTCGAAATATCAATCCCTGATTCAATAATTGTTGTTGCTAATAATACATCGTATTCGTGGTTGATGAAGTCCATCATGATTTTCTCCAACTCTTTCCCATCCATTTGTCCGTGACCGATAGCAACTCTAACTCCAGGACATAAACGTTGTAACATTCCTGAAATTTCTTTGATGTTAGCCAAGCGATTATTCACAAAGAATACTTGTCCTCCACGATTGATTTCGTAAGCTACCGCATCTCTTATTTGCTCTTCATTGAACTGAATGATCTCCGTTAAAACGGGTTGTCTATTAGGAGGTGGGGTGTTGATCAAACTTAAATCCCTTGCTCCCATTAATGAAAACTGAAGCGTACGAGGAATTGGTGTCGCGGTTAACGTTAATGTATCTACCGTTGCTCGCATTGTTTTTAGTTTGTCTTTTACCGAAACTCCAAACTTCTGTTCTTCATCGATAATCATCAAACCAAGGTCTTTGAACTTCACTCTTTCTGAAACGACAGCATGGGTTCCAACTAATATATCAACTTCTCCTGAAGCTAATTTCTTCAAGGTTTCTGTCGTTTGTTTCGCCGATTTGAAACGGTTAATGTAATCTACTTTACACGGAAAATCTTTTAATCGAGCAGCAAAACTTCTAAAATGTTGCATGGATAGAATCGTCGTTGGAACTAAAATTGCAACTTGTTTACTATCCGCTACCGCTTTAAAAGCAGCTCTAACCGCTAATTCTGTTTTCCCAAAACCTACATCTCCACAAATCAAACGATCCATAGGAGTAGAAGATTCCATGTCTTCCTTGATGGCTTGCGTAGTTTTCAATTGGTCAGGAGTATCTTCGTACATAAACGAAGCTTCCAACTCATTTTGTAAGTAAGAGTCAGGCGAAAAAGCAAAACCAGGTTGACTTTTACGCTTAGCATACAACTGAATTAAGTCGAAAGCTAACTCTTTTATTTTCTTCTTGGTCTTGTTCTTTAAAGTGGCCCAAGTTTGCGTTCCTAATTTATTCATCTTAGGAGAGATTCCATCTTTACCGCTAAACTTAGAAATACGATGTAAGGAGTGAATTCCTACGTAAAGTACATCGCCATCTTTATAAATTAAACGAATGGCTTCTTGCGGTTTTCCATTTACATCTATTGTTTGTAAACCAGAAAACTGTCCAACTCCATGGTCTATATGCGTTACATAATCTCCTTTTTGGAGGTTGTATATCTCTTTTAAGGTTAATGCTTGTTTTGCTTGCTGGAATCCTTCTTTTAGTCTAAAACGATGGTAACGTTCAAACAGTTGATGATCGGTATAACAAACCAATTTATTTACTGGATCGATAAAGCCTTCGTGTAAAGAAAAGTGCATTGGAGAATATTCTACTTCTCCACCAATATCTTCAAAAATTTGGTCTAAACGATCAATTTGTTTCGGTTGATTCGAAAAAATTAAATTCGTAAACCCTTGCTTTGAACGTTCAACTAAATCGGTACGAAGCAACTCAAAGTTCTTGTTAAAACTTGGTTGAGGCTGAAAAGTAAACTTATATTTTAATTCCGATTTGAAATGATAAGTTGGTCCCCATTCAATAATAGAAAATGCGTCTATTTCTTTTTTAAAATCAGAAGAATGCGCATATAATTCATTTGGTAAAGCAGGAGGAATTACTCCTTGGTAAGCATCGTGGTGTTTTATTGCCTTTTCATACTCTCGATCCAAAACATTAACCACCTCATCAAAAGAAGTTAACCAAAGGGTTGTATTGGATGTAATAAACTCTAAAAAAGAACCATTCTTGGTTTGCACCATTCGACCTTGTACATTTGGTACAATGTTGAAATGGTCGTGTTTGTTTATCGATAATTGAGAAGTAGCATCAAATGTTCGAATGGTTTCTACCTCATCTCCAAAAAATTCAATTCTGAAAGGGTCGTCGTTACTATAAGAAAAAACATCTACGATTCCACCTCTAATCGAAAACTGACCAGGTTCGTAAACAAAATCAACTCTTTCAAAATGGTATTCGAGGAGTAATTCGTTCATGAAGTCCAAAGAGTAAGTTTTACCCACTTGAACTTTCAGCGTATTCGAATTTAAATTAACTTTCGTAGGAACTTTCTCAAAAAGCGCCTGCGGATAAGTAACCACCCAATTATTCTTCGAGTTATTAATCTTCTCTAAAACCTGAGCTCTAGCGACCACATTAGCGTTTTCTAACTCTTCAAATTGGTAAGGAACCCTGTAAGAAGCAGGGTAGAACAAGACATTAGAATCGTTTGGAAAAAGATTTTCTAAATCATTTAAAAAATAGGCAGCCTCTTCCTTATCGTTTAAGATAAACAAATGATTTCCTGGCACTTGTTGACACAAAGCCGCACATAATAAAGCCTTACTCCCACCTATTAAACCGCTCCAATGAATACGTGAACCTAGAATTTGAAGTTCGTTTGCAGTTGCTTCAACCTCCGTTAATTCAGAATAACGTTTAATTAATTCTTTTGTATCCATTTTTACGCGAAAGGTTCAAGAGAAAGAGTAAATTTATTTTGCCACTGCGCTAGAAGCTTCGATTAAACTTTCTAGACGTTCCACCATCAATTTTGAACCTACGATGTAAGGAACTCTTTGGTGTAATTCAGTTGGTTTAACATCTAAAATTCTTTTTCTACCAGTAGTAGCCAAACCTCCAGCTTGTTCCGCTAAGAACGCTAATGGGTTACATTCATAAATTAAACGTAATCTTCCTTCTGGATGATTTTTAGTATCTGGGTAAATATAAATACCACCTTTAATCAAAATTCTATGGAAATCAGCAACTAAAGAACCGATGTATCTTCCAGAATAAGGTCTATTGGTAGCTGGATCAAATTCTTGGCAATGAGCAATGAAATCTTGAATTCCTTTTTCACAAATATTAATATTCCCTTCATTCATGGAATATTGTCTACCTGTTTCAGGCATCTTCATGTTTGGGTGAGATAAACAAAACTCCCCAATTGAAGGATCTAATGTAAATCCGTTAACACCACAACCAGTAGAATAAACCAACATAGTTGAAGAACCGTAAACTACATAACCAGCAGCAACTTGCTCTGCACCAGCTTGTAACATGTCTTCAATTGTAGCTAACTCTCCTACTTTACTTGTTCTTCTGAAGATAGAAAAAATAGTACCGATAGAAACATTTACATCGATATTAGAAGAACCATCTAAAGGATCAAATAGCACAACGTATTTTCCATCTTTAGAAACAGTTGATTCAAAAGCTACGAAATCGTCGTTCTCTTCAGATGCAATTCCACACACTTCTCCTCCAGATTCAAACATTTTTATGAACTGGTTATCCGCAACAACGTCTAATTTTTGTTGGTCTTCTCCTTGAACATTTACTTCTCCTTGAGCTCCTTGAATAGCATCTACTAAACCTGCTCGTCTAACATCTCTTGCAACAATCTTTGAAGCAACAGCAATATCATTCAATAAACGAGTTAATTCACCAGTTGCAAATTCGAAATCGTCCTCGCGATCCATTATAAACTCATTGAGTGTAGTAAGTTTTGACATAAAAAGTGTTTTTTACAAATATAAGGCAGATAATAATGTCGTACAACAGGAAAAGGTTTTTTATGGAGAAATATGGGGAGGGGGAGTTAACTGGATGCTCCAGTTTATAATAATGTTTAAGCCCTTCAGGCTTGGGAGTTAGGTAGAAACAGATAGGTAAATAGACTTGAGGATGTAAATTAAGTAGTCTATTGTTTGGGGAAATTTAACTGTTAAGGGTTTGTTATGAAAGGTATAAACAAATACACTTGATGCTATTAGTAAAATTGTTTTATTAGAGAATTTTAAGCGCTTCAGGCTTATTAAGAAGTTAGATTTGGGTAAAAAAACACTTGATGATCTTTTTTGGTGAAGTTTAAGTTCTACAGATTTGGTGGTGAGGTATTAAAAAATAG
>Ga0228620_1000443_pt1 | contig 22028 bp, 27 predicted proteins | sample 23DmetaG_FD_186030 | JGI IMG/M metagenome (GOLD analysis project Ga0228620, IMG submission 186030) | Seawater microbial communities from Monterey Bay, California, United States - 23D | ecosystem: Environmental > Aquatic > Marine > Coastal | place: USA: California | collected 2016-10-06 | reverse complement strand
GTTCTGTGTCTTAGCACCAGTCTGAAGGGTTGTTAATGCACCTAACGATTGCCCGTAAATACCTATATTGCTTGCTTGAATATTTTTTTCTTCAACTAGCCAGTTAACAACTGAGGCTGAATCATCAGATTCTTTTTGACCTGCTGAGTAGTATCCATCTTCGCATGTACTATCCCCATGATCTCTCATATCCATAGCCAGTACATTAAAACCATTTTGATAAAGTATTCCAGAAGCAAGAAGCACACCGGACGAATATTTACTACTTGTTAATCCGTGAATGACAACAACAGTTTTTGCTTGTGGATCATTTTCCATCCACCAAGCACTCAATTTGATATCATCCGTAGAGTCAATACTTACGGTTTCATAACTTGGCATAAAGTATTGAGTTACATCAATGTTGTATTCATCCCAACCTGAAAAGTTTGAAGGGTTATTAGTTTGCTCTCCCTCCCAAACTGCACATGGTACAGTTGCGGATGCATCGTAAATGTAATAGCCTACACCAAAATACCCAACAACAACTAAAACTAAAAATCCATAAAGTAATTTTTTAATAATCCCCCCTCTACAAGAGTAAATATATACAGATTTATTTAAATTTGCTAATTTAAAACAATTTTATCCTCATTTTCAAACGTCTATATAATTAGCTTCATGAAAAAAATAATTTCTTTTGCAACAGATTTTGGGATAGATGATGGATCTGTTGGGGTTGTAAAAGGTGTTATAAATAGAATTGACCCTGAGTTAAAAGTAAATGACATTTCACATGGGATTCCACCACAGGACATAAAGTATGGAAGTTTATTACTGATGAGAGCTATACAGTACATTCCACAAGGAGTATTACTCGCTGTAGTTGACCCTGGCGTAGGTACAGAGAGAAAGCCAATAGGTATAGAAACTGAGTGGGGTGTCATGATTGGTCCTGATAATGGTTTGCTAAATCTTGCTTGTGCAACAGTTGGTGGTGCCCAAAGAGCGTTTTTGCTTGAAAATACAGATTGGATAATTCCATCTGAAGGAAGTACCTTCCACGCAAGGGATATTTTTTCTCCTTTTGCTGCAGGTTATGCTTCAGGGCAACTCGCCTTAGAAGAATTTGGTCCAGAAGTTGACCTTGGTGATTTAAAACAATACCTCATTCCTCTTACTGAGGTATCTGAAAAACAAATAAAAGGGGAGATTCTTTATGTTGACCACTACGGCAACTGTCAGACCAACATATCACCTGAAGAACTTAGGGGATTAAACCTATCAATTGGTGATGTCGTGAATGTAACTGTTGGTAATCGTACCTTTAAAACAACATGGTGTGAAAGCTTTCAGAGTGATCATCTTGATAATGTTGGTTTAATTACCGACTCATGGGGCATGGTTTTAATATTTAGAAAAAATGGCAATGCTGCAGAAATTTTAGAGTGTGGAGATTCTTCGAAGGTTAGTTTCTCTATCTAAATGAAAGTTAACACTATAAAACCAGAGACAAAAATTATAACTGCTAAAAGAATTACAAAAACAAGTGTCCACGGTCTCATAAGTATATTTTAGGATTATGAAAACTTTAAACTTAGTCGTTACAGAAAACTGTGAACTATGCGAAAAAGGCATGAAGACTATTTCACCACTTAGTAAAATTTTTAATGTCAACATAGTTAATGTTGAAGATGGGTATCAAGAGTATTTACTTAGAGTTCCTGTACTTCTTGATGGAGACCTGGTTATTGATGAAGGTATCTTAAGTAAGAAAACTATTCTTAAAAATCTATTAACTTCTTAAATATCAATAGGCTTTGATTTATCTCTATTTTGAATCTCATGCTCTAGGAATTCTATTATTTTTTCTGCAACATCGATACCACTTGCACGCTCAATTCCCTCAAGTCCAGGGGAGGAGTTTACTTCCAACACTAAAGGACCTCTACTAGATTGAAGTAAATCAACCCCTGCTACTTGTAGTCCGAGTACTTTCGCAGACCTAATAGCGCTATCCTTTTCTTCCTCAGTCATTTCATAATTTGAAACACTTCCACCTAGATGAACGTTAGATCTAAATTCACCAGGTTTTGCCTTTCTTTTCATTGAGGCAACTACTTTATCTCCAACCACTATTGCACGGATATCTTCACCAGCAGATTCTTTTATAAATTCTTGAATAAGTATGTTGGCGTCAATATTTTTCATAGTTTCAATAGCACTTATTGCAGCATCCATAGTTTCAGTGAGAACCACACCTCTACCTTGGGTGCCTTCAAGTAATTTGATAACAAATGGGGGTTCACCAACTGTATTAAGTACAGATTCAATATCCCTAGAAAAATGAACATATCCAGTAACGGGCATCTCTACACCACTATTTCCTATAAGCTGAAGAGCTCTTAATTTATCTCTGGAACGGCTAATTGATGCAGAGGAATTTGCTGAGAATGCTCCCATTAACTCAAACTGTCGAACAACTGCTGCACCATAAAAAGTCCATGTTGCCGCAATTCTTGGAATGACAGAATCAAAACTAAGTTCATCTCCTCTAAAAAATATTCTTGGTTTAGCTTTTGCTATATTCATGTAGCATCGTAAGTAGCTAACAACTTGTGTATCGTGGCCTCTTTTTATTGCTGTTTCGTAAAGCCTTGAGGTTGAATAAAGCTTAATATCTTGGGAGAGGATTCCTAGTTTCATCTTATTTAACTACTTTCTTACCATCTGGCTTTGTAGAAAAACTAATGGATGGATTAACAACCCATCTTCTGCCTAGTGCTTTTCTACCAATTAGCATGGTGTACTCCATGGGACCTCTATCAGTTAAGGTAAGTTCAATTTTTTTTGTAATTCCATCCATCAATAAGGTGGTTTTAATATACGGCCTTCTTTCGACATCACCATTAGAGCTTTTAATTCTTTTATACCCCTCAAGAGGAGCAGATGTTTTTCTGACAGTGTTATTTCTTTTCATTACTTTAAACTTAACGTACTTTACTTTGTCTCTTGATACTATTTTTATATCTGCTGCGTCAATAGATGCAAGATTTGCACCAGTGTCAATCTTTGCGATGACATTTTTGACGTTTAAATCTGGTAGGGCCGCATTCTCTTTCCAGCCGACAACCCTCTTTGGTTTTTTATTGGCTACCACTTAGAGAATGACGTAGAACAATAAGAATGATAAGGCTACAAGTGCGACGTGAAAATAAATTACAGGTAACATAGCAAAATATTAATTAGGTTTTGAAAAGAAACCAACTGTTTTTTAAGGTGTTGTACTAGCTGCTTCTATATTTTCTTCGTCTTCTTCTGTTTCAAGAAGACCACAATCACTAAGTACTTCTTCAGTGTTTCCTCCACCAAAAACCACTCTTTCAAAAACAACTACCGCCATTAACTCTTCTTCAGTTAACTTACCTTGAAATCCTGGCATTCCACCAATTGAAATAGTATCTTCAGCACCATAGGCAGCTCCTACTTCAGCTTGCCAACCAGCTGATCCTAATTGAATCCATTTTGCATGATCAGCACATGTAGGAAAAGTCTTATAGAGTGCACCACCGATAAAGGCAGGACCAACTCCACCACCACCATTAGCTCCATGACAGCCTGCACAAGCAGCAGCCCCTGAATAGACTTGTTGACCTACTGCAACATAATTTACAGTATTGGTAGAAGCTACGCCTTTTCCTTCAAAAGGAGAACCGTCACAATTAACAGTCTGCTGTGATTTTCTATCAATATCTAAGATTCCATTTACTCCACATTCTTGGGCTCCAGATGTGTTAATCATCCCAATAAGAATAAATATAGGGATAACAATAAAACTGAAATTTAGCCATCTTGGCAGGGTTGCATCAGTGTTTAACTTAATTCCCATAGTGTTGTTAGCTAGAGAAACTTTTTTAATAACAGTTTCAACTTTAGAGGTCGTCTTTTGTACGACCGGAGCTTCTGCTGCTGGAGGTGCTTCTTCTTTTACTTCTTCAACTGGAGCTTCTGCTGCTGGAGGTGCTTCTTCTTTTACTTCTTCAACTGGAGCTTCTGCTGCTGGAGGTGCTGACGATGCAATACTTTCTCCACCGGCCCATGATTGCAAGACTTCATCAACAGTATTTCCCGATGCCTCTGCTCTTGCTTCAGCAGATCTCTGAACAAGACTTTCTGGAGCACCAAGTATCTCTGCTACTTTAGCTAATAGTTCACTCACTTATATCACAACAGCTTTCTTTATTTTCTATTGTTGAGAGAGTTTTAGCTCCACTATAAAAACCATCAGGATAGGTAGGACAAACGGCTTGAATAGTTCCATCTTTAAGTTCCAAAACCATGCCATCAAAGTTTCTTGCTGTCATATATTCTTCAGCATCTTCTTGGCAACAAAATGGTTTTGAACATCTTGTAATATCCCAGTCGTTTGTTTCTTGCTGATTACTCATTTACCTCTCCTAAAGATAATAAGTAAGTTAGTAAATAATCCAAATCTGTGGCGCTCAAGAAATCATAGTTAGGATGAGGAATTTCATCTCTAACGGATGCAGAGTCTGTTAGGTACCTAGCTAGCCATTTGCTATTATTTGTTGGCTCTCTTGTTGCTGAAGTTGATAAATCAGGACCCAACCTAAGAAGCCCTGTATTTTTAATAATTGTTTCATTGGCAAATTTGTTCTTTAGAACTTTACCGTTTTGGGAGTCAGGTATTAAAAGTCTTACATTCTGCGTATGACAAGATTGACAATTTAATTGATTGTAAACTTCTGCACCTTTAAGAACTTCCTGACTAACAATGATCTCGTTGTTAAGTGATTCAGCTACCAAATCTGCACTTTGATTCTTAGGTATAGAAAAAGCAAAGAAATAAGTAAATATAGCAACAGTAGCTACACCTATAATGAAAGCTAGAGAACTCTCTTTTTTTAACTCAACAGTCTCTTCCTCTATTACTTGTTCAACTACTTCATGAACAGTTTCATCGGCAACTTCTTTTACTTCTTCAACCGGAGCTTCATCAACTGGAGCTTCTGCTGCTGGAGGTGCTTCTTCTTTTACTTCTTCAACTGGAGCTTCTGCTGCTGGAGGTGCTGACGATGCAATACTTTCTCCACCGGCCCATGATTGCAAGACTTCATCAACAGTATTTCCCGATGCCTCTGCTCTTGCTTCAGCAGATCTCTGAACAAGACTTTCTGGAGCACCAAGTATCTCTGCTACTTTAGCTAATAGTTCACTCATCATAATCTCCAGGTATTTCAAAAACAGTTTCAGACTCTGTCACTGCACCACCAATAATTGCTTTTAATACTGTAAGAGTAAAGAGAAATGCACCAAGTAAAAATAATAAAGAAAGGAATAAATTGAAAGTATATGGGGCTGAGATAAGAGACCAAGTTATTAAGAATCCTTCACCATAAATTGTTGGATTGCCTGCATTTGCACCAGCATTCCACGCGAAACCGGAATTAATACCAATAAGTGCATTCAACGAAAGACTTATTACTACACATACTCCCAATAAGTAAGCATTAAATGCCTCTAGTTTTCCATAAACTAATTCACGACCATATATTTTTGGCACTAGGTAGTACACAAATGGGATCATGATAAGAATGAGGCTATACATATATCCGTAACGAATACTGTATTCAAAATTAGTAAGACTGACTATTGGGGTTACATTTGAAACTGAACTAACAATTTGAAGGACATTAGTAATCCCAAAAACCACAAATGCAAAACTAATAAGTACAGAAAAAATTGGTTCATTGTTTTCTTTTGTAGCAACTGTTTTTGAGTAATTCACTATTAATGCAAGAAGGGGAATAAGTAGACTTATAGAGAGATAGATAGAAACATTTTCTATCCAGTCTGGAAGAGTTGTTCCGTAAAAATATTTAAAACCTGTCCAGGGCAGTAAGAACAAATATCCCCAAAAGCTAATTGTTCCTAAGGTCTTGCTGAATAATGTTGCTTGTAGTCCTTTGGTTATTAAAAAATATAAAATAGCTAAAAATACAAATGAACACCCTACATATATATGGGTTGAGAGATACATAGAATTTATAAAAAAGTTATCTGACATAACCGCATAATCATTTCTAAAAATGAGTAGAGATATTAAATAAAACATTACGGCACCAATTAGGAATTGACTACTTAGGAAAATAGAAGGCTCTTTTTTTGCTAGAAGGTTTAAAAATATTAACCCCAAAAAAGCCGCAACTAAAAGTATTTTCAAAAGTAAGAGTATTGAAGTATTTCCTAGAGGCTGGAGTTGTTCAGGCATAATGAAACCTATCACAACATCTACAAACTCAATTCCAATTAAACCTAAACCAGTTAAGAAAAATATAGGAAAGATGATGATAGACCGACCAAGAGATTTTGAAAGCAAATAAACTACTGTGAGCACCAAGATAAATGAAAATAAAAAGTTGAAACTTACTTGGTTAGAGACTTTATCAAGGAATCCATAATTTAAAATCTGGTTTCCAGGAAGTATGTTTGAGAAAGACATGAAGGCATCTCTTAAAAAATTTACTAATGCCGATAACAAAACAACCAAAGGCAACAGGAAAATAAATACCCTTGATAAGTCTTGTTCGTTACTTGGAATTAATTTTATTTTCATCAATTTCTATAATAATTACTCAAATTGACTTTAGTCGCAAACAATAGAAATACACTGAAAAAGATAATAAATTATTGAAAAAACTTATTCATTCAATTTATAATATTGAATGGTTTTACGATAAAATGGAATGTAAACATTAAGGAACGCTTTGATCAATTTTGTATATAGGAACCGAGTTAAAATCGGTCTGCCAACTTTTTTCGCTGGCATAGGTAGTTTGGCAGGGGGAGTCATTGTCGCTCACTATGCAGGTTTTCCAAAAGGTGAAATTGTAGATTACTTCAATTGGATTCCAAGAGGTTGGCTTCCACAAACCCTTGGTCAGTTCGTAGCATTTAGTGGCAGTCAGCTAATCCTCATTGGCTTAGTACTCATGGCGTGGAGTGACAAACCTCTTACTTGGAGTAAAGCCGCATACTTTTCTTTTTTAAGCTGGGTCCAACTTACATTAATTTTTGGTGTGTTGCCTTCTGAGTGGCTCAACTTAGCTCAGGGTCCTTTAGAGTGGACTAACCAACGAGAGTTTATAAAATTTCCGCCAATGCTCTTTCTTGGAAATGAAGTCTCACTTAGTTTTGGTGCACTAAAAGACATCATCCAGCTAGGTATTTCACAGGGAGCTTTAATCGCAGTTTTTGTAATTGGATATTTTATCCAAGATATAAATAATATGAAAGAAAAAGGCAAAGTTAAGATCTCTGACTACGGTAAAAAAGTTGTTAAGACTGGTGAAAATGGCTAAAAAATCCGAAGTACTCATAGAAATGCCAGAATTTGAGAAAAAATATAATCTTGCAATGGTCGACGCTCAAAAAGTTGCTTCGAGAGTTCGTCCTAAACAATTTCTTCACATTGATGAAGCAGAGTGCATCTTATGCGAAGGGTGTGTAGACATATGCCCATGGAAATGTATACATTATTTATCTGTAGATGCCATCGATGATTCAGTAAACGTTGAAGCTCCAAATGCTGAAGATGCGCCCGGATTTTTTGTCGTAGATGAAGAAGCTTGTACAAGGTGTGCACTTTGTGTTGACCGATGTCCAACAGGGGTAATTTCATTAGGAAAGTTTGCAGGATCTTTAGCAGATGCAGCTGTACAAAATGGTGTCTATTCAGCTCCTTGGGATGAAGACTCAGGTGAAAGAAGTGATAGACATGGGTATATATATGGAAGGTTATAAAATAATATAATGGCAAAATTAACTCTTAGAGAAAGATTTAAACAAGGAGCAGCAGGTTCTGGAGACTCGCTTCGAGGAAGCAAGTTTGCATCAAGTATTTTTCGTCCAGGTTCACCTTTCAGAAAAGGATATTCTGACAGCCCAAGAAACAGATCATATGTAGTAATGAACAATGTTCTTTATCACTTACACCCAGTGAAAGTGAAAAGACACGGAGTACGTTTGTCATACACGCTTTGCCTAGGAGGAATGAGCTTCTTCTTATTCATTGTGTTGACCATTACAGGTATATGGTTAATGTTTTATTTCCGACCAACAGAAATGGCTTATGCAGATATTCAGGCACTACAGACGAGTGTTGCATTTGGTTCGTTAGTTAGAAACATGCATAGATGGGGAGCACATCTTATGGTGTTGGTCGTATTCTTGCATATGTCTAGAGTTTTTTACCATGGCGCCTACAAAGCTCCTAGAGAATTCAACTGGGTAATTGGTGTAATATTATTGTTCCTAACTCTATTCCTATCTTTTACTGGTTACTTACTTCCTTGGGATCAGCTAGCTATATGGGCTGTAACAGTGGGTGGAAATATGGCAAGTTACACGCCGGTGTTCGGTGCCCAAATTAAGTTTGGGTTATTTGCTGGTCTAGAAGCCACAACAGCAACACTACTTAGATTTTATGTTTTACACGTACTCTTCTTCCCATTCATTATTGTCATCTTCATGGCAATACACTTTTGGAGAGTTAGAAAGGACGGAGGTATCTCTGGACCTCTCTAGAGAAAGATAATTTATGGTTGATATTCCTGAACACTTACTTTTAAGATCTGCAGAAGCTAGAGCTAAAGCTTTAGGTATAAGTGTTGAACAAGCTCTTGCAGAGATGAAAGGTGAATCAAATCCAACTGTTGTTGCTGAAGAACCAGAAGTAGTTGAAATTGCAATACCTGAGCCTGTAGAAGCGGAAGCACCTGCACCAGTAGAAACACCTGCTGCAGAGGAAACCCCTGCACCTGCAAAGGAAGAAGCACCAGCACCTGCTAAAGCTGAAACTCCTGCACCTGCAAAGGAAGAAGCACCAGCACCTGCTAAAGCTGAAACTCCTGCACCTGCCAAAGCACCAGCTGAGGCGAAAACGGATACTCCAGAAGAAGTTGATTTCGCTCCTGAAGTAAAAGTAACACAGAGATTATTAACAGTTGTTAAGGCAAAACCAATTCAAAAAGCATCTGGTGAGCCAGTAGATAAAGTGAACACTTGGCCACATCTCATGCTTCCAGAATTCATATCCTTAATGGCGATGATGGCTTTTTTAATCTTACTCAGTGCAATACTCAACGCACCACTCCTCGAAGAAGCTAACCCAAACATCACTCCAAACCCAGCAAAAGCACCATGGTACTTCTTAGGTCTTCAAGAGGCACTCTCGTATTGGGATCCTCAAATTGCAGGTGTTATGATTCCTCTTGTAATTGGACTAATAGGTTTTGCTGCTATTCCATATATAGATAGAAACCCTGAAAATCATCCTTCAAAAAGAAAATATGCAATTATGATGTTTACCTTTTTCTTAGCGGGAGCAGGGACACTTACCATCATTGGTGTGTTGTTTAGAGGACCAGGTTGGAACTGGACATATCCATGGATTGATGGAATATGGTTTGATGACTTGTTAGATTGGATATATTTCGAATGAGCATTGTTGAATTATCCTTTATTGCTATTGGAGCAATAGGTGTACTTGGTGTTGTAGGAATAGTTGCGATTGTTACAGGTAGAGGACCAGGAAATATTGATTGGAAGAAAAACCTAGACAAGAGAGCTGTTAAGGCAGAAAAATCAAAAGAGAAAACAAGTTTTTTCGCACCTCGAAAACCAAAATCTGTTGAAGAGGCAAATGTTACTGAAGTGACAGATGTTGAAGAATCAGATGAGGCAGTTGAAGAGTCTGATGGCTCCATAAAAATTGAAGAAAAAGTTGTATATGAGGAAATCTCTGAAGAAGAAAGATATATCACAAGAAAACAATTTTTAGGCAAAGCACTTGGCGGTACATTTGGAGCTTTTATGGGTATCCAAGCTCTTGCGTGGCTAGGTTTTTTATGGCCAAAAGTCTCTGGTGGTTTTGGTTCTAAAGTTGATGCTGGAAAAATTGAAGATTTAAAAAACCAAATCATACAGGCAGATGGATCAGTCATACCAGCATTTATTCCAGAAGCTAGAGCTTATGTACTCCCGTTTAGTGAGACATCAGCTGGAGCCTCTCAATTTACAGATGGTTCAACTATTGCTGAAGGTCTTGTAGCTGTTTATCAGAGATGTGTTCACTTAGGGTGTAGGGTTCCATGGTGTAACTCTTCACAGGGTTTTGAGTGTCCATGTCATGGATCAAAATATAATATGGTCGGCGAATATTATGCAGGACCAGCACCTAGAAACTTAGACAGGTTTGTTGTAAATGTTTCATCATCTGGGAAACTCATTATTGATACTGGAACAATTATTGAATCACCAAGAGCTCCTGGGCTTTCAGTGAAATACCCACAGGGACTTTCATGTATTGCATTAGCACCTACTGAAGAATCATAATGAATAGTTCAATTTTTATTACCTTATTATCATTAGCAATCGTTGGTGCTCTTGCATATTTTGCAGCAGTAGGATTTAGGGGATCTGGTAAAAAAGAAGAAACGCCACCAAATCTCACCAAATACAAATCTGATGATGAGTTAGAGACCAAGCATCTTGATAAATCTCTTTCTTGGGCAGTTCTCATAGCTTCAGTCCTAACCATTATGATTCCTCTTTACTACTTGGGCGAAGATAGTCGTCAAGAGGGTTTTGCTGAAGAATTTGAAGACGTCTCTGTTGAAAGAGGTCATCATCTTTATGAAGAGTTTGGTTGTGGAAATTGTCATGGTGTAGATGGCAGTGGTGGAGCTGCCTCTTATGTTGAAAAACGAAGCGGGGTAAAAGTTACCTGGGCTGCACCTGCAATTAACAATGTTTTCTATCGATATGATGATGAAGAAGTCAAATACTGGCTCATCTACGGAAGAGCAAACTCACCGATGCCTGCATGGGGACTTGAAGGCGGTGGCCCAATGAACGATGGTCAGTTAAATGACCTTATTGATTATTTGCACTCATTTCAAATTGATCAGACCGTTGAGCTTGAAACAATAGAATCAAGTATTAATTCAGCACTTCTAAGAATTGAAAATTCAGCACTTCAAGTAGAAAATGAAATTGTTAATCAAAAACTTTTAATTGAAGAAATTAAAGCTGGGCCAGCAAAACTTCCTGTCCTAGAAGAAGCTGTTGAAAAGATTACAGCTTTACTAGAAAAAGAGAGCGGTATTGATTCTGATGAAGATGGGCTTTACGACTCTGTTGAAATAGAGCTATCAGAGTACAGCGCAACAATTGCAGATGTAGTTGGTTTATCAGTACTTAACCTAAATCCTGAAGAGGAAGAGTCAACACCATCACGAAAAGATGCTTCTGTTGCTAGAGGGTATTTGTCACAACTTAATTCTCAATTAATAAATACAGGAATACTTGTGGATGGACAAGAGAAGTTTTTAAACGAGGGTCTTCAGGGATTAGCATTCTTAGAAACCGCATTAGAGCAACAACTATGGCAGGTATCTTATGAAGAAATTGCTGATTCAACATTTGGTGGGGACTTAGATGCAGCAAAAAGAGCCGTAGGACTATTCAATGCTTATTGTGCAAGGTGTCATACAGCAGGTTATTCTGCAGGGGTTGCTTATACTAAAAAAATTGCTTCTGGTGGTTTAGGCCCAGCACTCAGGAATGGAAGAGCAAATATACAATTCAAATCCAGAGATGACATGATAGATTTTATTATTAATGGTTCCGTAAATGGAAAAGGTTACGGTGTAAATGGTGTTGGTGGAGGAAAAATGCCTGGATTCGGAGCAGTATTACCAGAATCTGACATTGCATTAGTGATAGACTACTTAAGAGGAATGGGGCCAGATGCGTGACATAATGAGATCGCTACTTTCAGCGAATCTAACTATTACCGGGATAATAATGTTCATAGGTTCCCTTGTGGTATTCTTCGGGTCAACTTTATTAATCACTGCAACAAACTTAGGTAAAAGACTTGGCTTTCTAGTTGTAGGTGCTGCAACATTTGGATGGGGAATAATTAACTCAATCTTATTTGTACTTTATGCTCCACGAGGTCCAAAACCTGCAGAGATAGAGGGATTAAATGCTTTTGAAATTAGAATTCTTCCACTTACTTTTCTTATCGGCTCAACCATTCTTTTTGTAATGTTTGTACTTGCTTTAAATAGGTATGAACAAGAGAAAATTGAGTTCGAAAATACAGCTGAATAAATAACTATAAACACCTCAACTCTATAATTAAGTTATGGAAGAAATTGTAGATATTATCGTATCAGTAGCTCGAATAGTTATTCTTGGTCTAATTATTTTTAGACTTTTTAGGATTTTAAGACCTTTCGAAAAGGGTCTAATTGAAAGATTTGGAAAGTATAACAGAGAAGCAAAACCAGGACTAAACATTGTCATTCCTTGGATAGAGAAACTTATCATTGTTGATATGCGTGAGCAGGTTATTGATGTTCCACCTCAAGAAGTTATTACTAAAGATAACGTAACAATTACTGTTGATGCAGTCATCTATTATGAACCAACAGATCCTAAAAAACTTGTATACAACGTTGGAGACTTCATTACAGCTGCTACAAAGTTAGCCCAAACAAACTTAAGGAATGTTGTTGGTGACCTAGAGTTGGATGCTGCCCTTACTTCAAGAGAAACAATCAACACACAACTTAAACTTATTCTTGATGAAGCAACTGATAAATGGGGTACAAGAGTAGTTCGAGTTGAGATTCAAAGAATTGATCCACCTCAAGATGTTCAGGACGCAATGAACAAAGTTATGAAAGCAGAGAGGGATAGAAGAGCTGCTGTTACTGAAGCAGAAGGTGAAAAGAAAGCCGCAATTTTGACTGCTGAAGGTGAAAGAGAGTCACAAATTCTATCAGCACAAGGTGAGGCAGAAGCTCTCAAAGCTGTAGCTGATGCACAGAAGTATGAAAAAATTGCAGTTGCAGAAGGTGAAGCTGAAGCCATTGAACAAGTATTTAATGCGATTCATAAAGGAAATCCATCCAATGAACTTATTGCAATTAAGTATCTTGAATCATTAGAGAAAATAGCAGACGGTAATGCAACCAAGATATTTCTACCAGCTGACATGTCAGCTACACTCGGAAGTATTGGTGCAATATCAGAACTTTTTAAAGAAGATAAAGATAACTCAGAAAAACTTGCTGACGAATAAATAAAAACCTATTAAAAGTAGGGATACACCACTTACTTTGTTTATAAAGTCCTTAGTTGTTTCAGATGAATTCTTAAAGAAGAAGTCACTTGTATAGGCATATGTAATATCTGCAATAAAATTAATCAAAATGGTGATAAGCCCGAGATAAATTAGGCTCAAAAAATATCCAGATTCCGCTGTCATGTAAATTGGCAGAACAGTGAGATAAAAAACCCACATTTTTGGATTAAGTAGATTTACTTGAAAGCCTGTCAAAAAAGCAGAGCTGTTAGTTACCTTTTCTTTTGTAGAGCTTTTCGATGTCACTGTTTGGAAACCTTTGAAAATAATATAAATAGAACCCACAAAATAAATAACGTTAATCATGACTGGTACAGTATTGACGAGAAGACTGACAACTAATGCTGAGACTACAGTTATTCCTATAGCTCCAGTAGCAGCACCAAGAGCTACTTCAAAACCCTTTCTTCTAGAGTGTTGGACTGATTGGTTAACCACTAGGGCAATAATCAATCCTGGACTAAAAGCAACACTCAGTTGGATTATTAAGAAGGGAAGTAATACAGAAGAACTAATCACACAAGTTCAATGCACAAAATTAAGATTTACTCTTTTTGAGGGCAGGTACTCCCAGAACCATCTCTACTTCAAGATCTTTATACTCTTCTGCTATTTGATTACCAATAATTATTAATAACTCAAGTGTAGATTCTTTCTTTCCTGCATTTGCACCAAATGTTCTAGGAGCATCTGTGTATTGCTTTTTAATATTATTAAATAATTCAGTAGATTCTGTTTTATTAAAATTATCAGAAATCATTTTTTTAGTTATTGATTCAAAACTTTTTCTTTGTCTTCTTGGAAGGTTAAATTTCATATCAACATACTAACTAATTATTGATTCTTATTTGCAGCGAGACCTTATATTCTTCTGAATATTTAACAGTATCTAATTCAGTAAAATTAAATTTTTCATGAAAAAGAAATGATGGGATATTCTTAGCTGGTAGAAGATTTATTTCAGCTGTTAAGTGGGAAATACTATTCATTTCGGCAAATTTAACAACTTCTTCATAAAGTTTCGACCCTATAGATCTTTTCCTGTAATTTTTATCAACAGCGATTCGGTCAATGTATAAAAAATCACTTACACGTTGACTAATTTCATTGAAATTTTTATGTTCAAAGTCACTCATATAAGAGTTTGTCGTTTTTGTATCTTGGAAAGAGATAACAAATCCCACAACTTTATCATCAACAACTGCACATAAATTAAAATCTGAGTTCTCCCATGAGTTTTGAAGCTCTTCAAGTGTTACAGTTCCAACTTCTGGAGTATTTTCTTGATTAATTCTGTGACACTCTACTAAGTTTTCGCTTTTTATTTTGATTATTTTCATTTGATACTCATAAAATTATACATTGTGTGTATAAAATGTTAAATTAGTCATATGCAAGATACTACTGTACTAATGAGCTCACCGGAATATTTTAAAGTTGAATATTCTATAAATCCTTGGATGGTCGAGGGTGTGAACGTAGATTTAGATTTAGCAAAACAGCAATGGGACAATCTTAAATTAACAATTGAAAAAGCTGGAGCAATGGTAGAAGTAGTTCCTCCAAATGAAAATTATCCCGACCTAGTCTTTACTGCAAATTCAGGAATAATAAATGAAAATAGAGTTTTAATTGCAAATTTTAAATTTAAAGAAAGACAAGGAGAGGAAGAGATTTACTCTAATTGGTTCAAAGAAAATGGATATTCAGTCTCAAGAATTCCATCAGAATTTAAATTTGAAGGAAGAGGCGACGCATTTGTTTTAGGGGATTATCTTGTTGGATCTTATGGTATTAGAAGTGATAAAGAAGCTCTTCTATATATAGCAAATGAGTTTGGGCTTGAGCCAAAAATTGCAGAGTTAGCTGACCCCAAGTTTTATCACCTTGATACTTGTTTTCAACAACTTCCAACCGAAAATAAAGATGCAATTTTTTATCCAAAAGCATTTAAAGATGAATCTCTGTCAGAGTTCTCAGATCTTTTTAATTTAATTCCAGTTTCTGAGGAAGATGCAAACAAATTAGCATGCAATGCTGTAGTGATTAATGATACGGTCATTTTTCCTTCTGAAGATATTGAGGTAATGGAGAAAGTTCGTGAACTTGGGCTCAATGCAGTAGCTGCGGATGTTTCAGAATTTCTTAAATCTGGTGGTGCATGCCAGTGTCTTGTAATCACATTAAAATAAAAATATGATTCTTAAAGCTATTTTGTGGCCAATAAAAAAAGTGTTGCTTTTTCCAATAAAAATTCTCTTTTATGGAACACTGCTTTTTATTGTTGGAATTTTATTTTTTCAATACAGAGCTGAGTACGATGTGGACGTAAGCCCCCTTAGTGTTGCTGAGTATGAAAATTGTATCAATGTAATTGATGATTATGACCTCACTATAAATTTACTCTCAGAGTATGTTGAAAAACTTGATAGTCAACAACAATCATTTCTGTATAGTTACCTACCAGATTCATTTGGTGTATTGACAACGCCTCAAGAGATTACCGAAGATGATTTTCAAAATGTAAGAACATTTTTAAAGAACTATCTTCAAGCTGGGAGATTTCCTGGTTTTGGAGGTAAAGCCTTAGCTCCTCAGGCTGCAAGTCTGTGTCGAGATGGGTTAAGTTAAATCTTCAACACTTGCATTAGTTAACCTAACAAGTGTTTCAGGAGAAAGAAAAAATTTACTTACTCTGTTGCCACCACCAATAAATACCTTTTCCCTAGTCATAACATTTTTATCGATATAAATTTTGATGTCTTGAGGTAGTCCAAGTGGACTTATTCCTCCATACGTTTGTTCTGTTAAAGATTCGGCTTCTTCCCTAGAGGCAAAGCTGAGTTTTTTTGAATTTAATACAGATTTTCCTTTGTGATTAACATCTAATCTATCAACGCCGAGAACACAAAATAATGCATAAAACTCCTGGGGCTTTTTGGATTTTATCAGTATCGCATTACAGGAATCCTCAATTTTATAACCATAATGATCACAAAAGCTTTGAGTGTCAGAAAAAGCATCTTCACATTCAAATATTTCAAGTTCATCTTGATGATCTTGATAAAGATTTACAACGGTTTTATGAATATCCACCATAGGAATAATGATATCTGTTTTTTTTATGTAAACTTCTTTTATGGAATTTAAAACAATAATTGAACCATTCAAAATTAAGTCAGTCGAACCACTAGCAATAACCACGCCAGAACAGAGAAAAGAATTCCTTGAGAGAGAAAGCTGGAATCTTTTTGGTCTTCAGTCTCAAGAGGTAACAATTGATTTATTAACTGATTCAGGAACTGGTTCAATGTCCTCTGAACAATGGGCTGCAATAATGAGAGGGGATGAAGCATATGCTGGTTCACACTCATGGCAGAGATTTAATGAGGTAGTTTCAGATTTAACTGGTTACAAACACATTATTCCAACTCATCAGGGAAGAGCAAGCGAGAAAATTCTTGCAACCATTACCGTAAAAGAAGGTGATATCATACCTAGCAACAGTCATTTTGACACAACAAGGGCAAACTTTGAAGCTGCACTCGCAACACCAGTAGATTTATTATGTGAAGAGGGACTTGATTTACTTGCACCTTCACCATTCAAAGGCAATATAGATTTAAACAAACTGGAAGCATTGCTTGCAGGTGAAGATAATGAAAAGATTCCATTCGTATTAATGACGATCACTAACAATACAGGTGGGGGTCAGCCAGTCTCTATGGAGAACCTAAAAGCCGTTAAGGCTCTGTGTGAAAAATATAATAAAATGTTTTTACTTGATGCATGTAGATTTGCTGAAAATGCTTGGTTTGTAAGTCAAAGGGAAGATTCATATAAAGATGTTGAAATTAGAGATATTGCTAAAGAAGCATTTCGATTTGCAGATGGATGCACAATAAGTCTCAAAAAAGATGGTTTTGGTAACATTGGTGGGCTTCTTGCACTTAATGATGACGCTCTTGCGGAAGCAGCAAGAAATGTATTGATTTTAACTGAAGGATTTCCAACCTATGGAGGTCTTGCAGGCAGGGATTTGGATGCTTTAGCCCAAGGTTTAAAAGAAATAACTGACAGACATTATCTCGAATACAGAGCAAGATCTATTTCTTACCTAGGTGAAAAAGCTATTGAGTATGGTATTCCAGTTGTGCAACCAGCTGGGGGTCATGCGTTATATATTGATGCCAAAACATTCCTTCCAAACATTCCACCTCACCAATATCCTGGTCATGCTGTTGCCTGTGAGATATATCTTATTGGTGGAGTTAGAGGTGTTGAGCTGGGTACTTTGGCATTTGGAGTTGCAGGTGAAAATGGAGATCCTGATACTCCAGCAACTCATGAGTTAGTACGACTTGCTGCGCCTCGACGAACTTACACTCAGAGCCATTTCGATTATGTTGCAGAGGTTTTAGAAAAGCTAGCTGAGAGAAAAGATAAGTTAAAAGGATATAAGATCACACAACAACCAAAACTACTTAGACACTTTACAGCTAAGCTTGAACCTTTAAAATAAATTTATGAACTACTTTAGGAAAACAAAATTTAGAGAATCTTCTCTTATAATAGTTGCTTTATTTGTAGCAATTGTTTATTTTACAACAAACATTATTTCATATGAACAGAGCAAAGATGTACAGGAATTAATCGATGCAAGAGTTGAAGAAGCACTAAAGGAAGCAACTACAACTACTTTCCCTACTACTACTACTATCGTTGCTCCCAATTTAGATTATGAAAATGGATGCTCAAGTTTATTAGACAAATATAATGATAAGTCAATTTATTTGGCTGCAATAGAAAGCCCCTTTCCTGGTGAGATTATTTCAAAAATATATACGGTAAAAGGTTGCTCTAGATCATTTGAGGGAACAATTTATTGGGAACTAATCGATAAATTTGGTAATACTGTTGAAAGAAATTTTACAAACGGAGGAGCCTATGAAATGGATTTATTTGAATTTGAAATAGATACGACAGTTTTTGAAGATGGTAAATATTTTTTAAGAGTATATGAAATAGATGAATCTGGTGGTGAGAGTTCTCTCAAGCTAAATGAAACCTTATTACAAATATATATTTCTAATTCTTAATGCGAGAATGAAAACACCCCTTTCGCTTATTACGTTATTTATAATATTTTTTGTTTACTGCAATGAACCAGCTTCTGTGGAAGAAGTAAATGATACTACTACTCCAACTGCTGAAAAAGTTTTAGATGAAGAACCAGATCTATATGTAATGTTAATGTGGCATCAGCATCAGCCATTTTATACAAAAAATGATGATGGTTACTATACAAGGCCGTGGGTAAGAGTTCACGCAACGAAAGATTACCTTGATATGGTTGAGTTAGTTGCTGACTATCCAGATATGAAAGCAACTTTTAATCTTACACCAGTACTACTTAGACAACTTGAAGATTTTTCAAACGGTGCAAAGGATTTATATTGGTATTACACAGAAATAAATTCAGAAGATCTAACGGATGATGATAAAATTTTTATAGTTTCAAGATTTTTTGATACAAATCCAAAAGTTATTGCTCGATTTCCTAGATATGTAGAACTTCGAAATTCAAACCAGAACTGGTCTACGTGGACAAATCAAGATTTTAGAGATTTACAAATTTTGTTTAATCTTGCTTGGACGGACCCCAAATATCTTTCACAAGAACCGTTACAAGATTTAGTTAGAAGGGGAAGAGATTTCACAGAAGAAGATAAGATTATTCTCTTAAATAAACACTCAGAGTTGATTGACATGGTAATTCCAACGCACGCTGAGTTATGGAAAACTGGTCAGATAGAAATAACCACTACTCCTTATGCTCACCCTATTCTTCCCCTAATATTTGATACAAACTTGGCAGCGGTAGGAGATATTGGAGCAGAATTACCAACAAATAGATTTAATAAACCAACAGATGCCGCTATCCAGGTTGAAAAAGGCTTGGATTTAGCTGAGGATCTTTTAGGTCAAAGACCTACAGGAATGTGGCCAGCTGAAGGTGCTGTTTCTCAAGAAGTTTTAGGCATGTTTGCAAAAGAGGGAATTAAATGGATTGCTACAGGGGAACATGTATTGTCAAAATCTCTCGATATCCCCACTTTTAAAAGAACTACAAAAGGGATTGTTACTAATCCAGAAGTATTGTACACCCCTTGGTATGGTCAACTCAACAGGCAGGATGATGTTGCCATCTTTTTTAGAGACCTATCTATCTCTGATAAAGTTGGATTCACTTATAGCGGAATGTCGTCTGAGCTAGCAGTTGCTGATATGATGAAAACCTTGCAAGCCGCAAGAGAAGTTAGCGTGACAATGGATAAACCACTGGTAGTCTCAATAGTTCTAGATGGTGAAAATGCATGGGAGCACTATCAAAATGATGGAATAGATTTTCTGAGTCTAATGTATGAGACTCTTTCAACAACAGATTGGCTAACAACAACAACTCCAACGGAATATATTGAAAAATATGGTTCTCAAATTAATAAATTAGATACTGTATTTCCTGCATCTTGGTTTCAACCCAATTTTGCTACATGGATTGGTGAGACCGAAGAAACTTATGCATGGGACTATCTCCAAAAAACAAGAGCTTTTTTTGATAGGTCAAATACATCAGGAGAATACAGTAACGAACAGTTAGAAGAGGCTTTTGATTACATGTTGTTGGCAGAAGGTTCTGATTGGTTCTGGTGGTATGGCAGCGATCAATCGAGTAGTAATGATGACTACTTCGGTTCAGCATTTAGAAATCTATTAAAAAATGTATACACTGCTCTTGGCGAAAAACCCCCTGCGTATTTAGATATTCCAATTATTTCTCCTACTGCTAAATTATTTGATAAACCTTCAGATTCAATACTTGATACAAATCAAGCCTTACTTGTTAATGGAGCAACAAATAAAAATATTTGGAGTGACGCTGGAGAGATAGAAACCTCAGATATTATTTCAAAAATGAAATATAGATTCTCGAATGAACATTTATATATCTCAATTCAAAAATCCTCATCTGCAATGCAGGAATCGGAACCATGGAAATACACTGATTTAGATATCTATATAGAAAGTCCATCCAGAACAAAGATTAGAAGATCCTCGGTACCATTTAAAGATGGAGAAATCTCCAATCAGGCATTTTTAGGAATTGAAGCCACTCAAGCAATATTTCATAAGGGTGAAAATCTTAGTAATGGTCCATACTTTACATGCACTAAAAGAGACTTGCCTTATGAGGGAAGCGTTAAAGAAGAAACATTTTCTACATCGTGCTTAACTAAAGAAACTACGGAGGTCTCCTCTTTTGGGAATGAATTGTACCTTAAGATTCCAATAGATGAGCTTGGTTCACTTAGCTTTGGAGATAAAATTAAATTTCGAGTTTACTCAGATATGTTTGATGGGTACATTGAACCCTCCAAACCTCTAGCATTGTTTGTTCCCGAAGTTTCAAATGTTGAACTTTTTTTAGAAGTTGAAGATCCAATTAAAGATGATCATGGGGAAGGTAGCTATACGTATCCAACTGATGGTGTATTTATACCTGGAAGTTACGATTTTGAAGGATTCTCTGCTGGAGTTGCTGATGGAAACCTTATAATGAATTTCGATATATTAAGTGCTATAAAAAATCCATGGAATTCACCAAGAAGTTTATCAGTACAAACTATCGACGTGTACATAGATAAAGATTTTGGTGCAGATACAGGAGTAACTCAACTTGGTAATTATAGGTTTGCCAAAATGCCAGATGGATCCGGTTGGGAATATCATATTGTTATAGAGGGATGGGAACCACAGATTTGGAAGTCACTTCCAAGTGGAGAGTCAGAATTAGTCACTAATCAATTTGATATTGTTGTTGTGCCAGACAAAGGAGTTGTTGTCGTAAAGCTTGATATTGAAACTCAGCTTGGTGGTGGAAATCCAGAGGATTGGCATTATGGAGTAATATTGATGTCTCAAGATGGCTACGGACCAAACTCTTCTAGGATAAGAGAAATTAATCCTTCAGCTGAACAGTATCGAGGTGGAGGTGCTCCTAATATTGTTAATCATCCAAATATTTTTGACACAATTCATCCTGAATCAGGAGTACAAGAAGATTTACTGAGCTCATATCAAGATTATGCTGGTTCAGTTGACGATATTTTAGACAAAGATTTAGGAACGATACCCTTAGTTAGCAAAGACTCCTAATATTACTTTGTATGAAAAAATGGAATTGGCCACTTCTTGCAGTTATCACTTGGTTTTTAGCTTTTATTACTGGTGTATGGGCAGATTATGGTACAGATGATGGAATTTTTACAATGGGTAATCTTCTTACTGGTATGAGTACGATAGCTTTTCTAATTTATTATTTGAATACTCGCAAAATTAAAAATTAAATAAAAAATACCTTACCCTTTTAAAACATGGAGCTGTAACATCTATTTAGAAGCTGTCTTTTTAAGAATTAGTGTTGCAACACTATAAGCTTCAAACAGTAGAAGAGAGGACCTTTCATTCTCTCTTTTTCTGTTTCTGGGGTAAATGAAAATTACATTACCTGTATAAATTGTAAAATGTCAGTATGAGTCTATGGAAAAAATTTTTGAAATGGGAAAATAGGATATTCTCTGCTCCATATAGATGGCTGCTTAAAAAAGGCATTATCGCCATAGGAACAATCGCTAAAAAAATCTATCTCTCCATGGATGATTTGTATGAAGAAAAATTTTTAGATGAATATAAAGGTAACCCAAATTGGGCTGGGGATGATTGATAAATAGATCAATCTAAGACAGCG
>Ga0228620_1000428_pt1 | contig 22636 bp, 21 predicted proteins | sample 23DmetaG_FD_186030 | JGI IMG/M metagenome (GOLD analysis project Ga0228620, IMG submission 186030) | Seawater microbial communities from Monterey Bay, California, United States - 23D | ecosystem: Environmental > Aquatic > Marine > Coastal | place: USA: California | collected 2016-10-06 | reverse complement strand
TGGCTATTTTTATCAAATAAATTCAAACAAAATTTTATAAAATAACTTTGCTAAACTTTGGCAAAAATAACAAAATTAAACAGTTTCAAATCTATAAATTAGATAATTGGTTTTTCAGAGGTTCCTTGTAATTCAATTTCCTTTCCATTCTTTAATTTAATAATATAGTCATGACCCTTCTTTTCTACATATTGTGGATATTTCTTTAATAATTTCTTTTCTTTATCTTCTAAATTTTTTTTGATAAGGCAAATGATTGATCTATATAATTAGTAAAATTATTTATTGTAGCATTGCCAATTTTTGTGCCTGTAGTATTCGGTAATCCATCTATTTTTTCTCATCACAATGAGGATTTAGATCCGTTCTGTAGTTTTCATCTTGTCAAAAAAAAGTTCATAAATATTATTTTGATTTGTCATGATAGAATATATTTAGTGGTTAATATAATTTTTATTGATTGGTGCGCTCTAAAGGATTCGAACCTTTGACCCACAGCTTAGAAGGCTGTTGCTCTATCCAGCTGAGCTAAGAGCGCGTAGATATAATAACTGCAGGGCTAGAATGATAATTTTAGCAATTAAAATATCAAGTCAATAATTTTTGCCCTTGTTTTTAGAATTTATTTTGATAAAAATTATTATTTATTCAATCATATAAATTTAAATAATTCATGTCGAAGGAAATTAAGATTGCTATTGCAGGTCTTGGAACTATTGGTGGTGGTGTTTATAAAATTTTGGTCAATGAAATTGAACAAATTAACAAAAGATGTAAAAATTCTTTGAAATTATCTGCTGTTTCTGCCCTTGAAAAGCCAGATTTTTATCAAGAATCCGATGCTAAATTTTATGATAATTGCCTTGATTTAGTTAATGATAATGAAATTGATATTATCATTGAATTAATTGGTGGTTCGGATGGAATTTCTTACAAATTAGCTAAATCTACTTTGGAAGCCAAAAAGCATTATATTACAGCAAATAAAGCTTTAATTGCCAAACATGGTAATGAATTAGCTAATATTGCCGAAAAGAATAATGTCTATCTTAATTTTGAGGCTGCAGTTGCTGGCGGAATTCCTGCTATTAAAAATCTTCGTGAAGGCTTAGCTGCCAATAAAATTGAAAAAATTATCGCTATTTTAAATGGTACCTGCAATTTTATTTTAACTAAAATGGAAAAGGAAAATCTTCCTTTTGATCAAGTTTTGAAAGAGGCGCAAGAATTAGGTTATGCTGAAGCTGACCCAACTTTTGATATTGAAGGAATTGATACTGCTCATAAATTAGTTATCCTGTCGGCCATTGCTCAAAATAATAAAATTGATTTTGAAAATATTAATATTGAAGGTATTACTAAAATTACCATTGATGATATTAATTTTGCCAAAGAATTTGGCTATAAAATTAAATTAGTGGGTATTTTTGAAGATTTAAATAATGGTAAAATCATGCAAAATACTTACCCTGCCCTAGTTGTTGCTGATAGCCATATTGGTCCAATTGATGATTCTTATAATGCTGTTTTGGTTAAAGGTAATAATTCTGACTGGAATCTTTCTGTTGGTCGTGGAGCTGGCGAATTCCCAACTGCTTCGGCCGTTATTGCCGATGCTATTGACATTGCTAATGATAGATATGTCTACCCTTTAGGATCAAAATCTTCTGATCTTGGAATTTCAAATATTGCTAATTTAAATGATAGAATTGGCAAATATTATCTTAGATTTACTTCTGATAATGATCCAGATTTCATTAAAAATCAATTTCAGAATGATATTATTGAAAATTTTACAGCTAAGGAAGATCAAAATAAAATTACTTATGGTATTTTTACAAAATCTATTGCTGAAAAAGAAATTTTAACTTTAAAAAATAAATTTTCTGATGAAAGTAACTTTATTTTTATTAGAATTGAGGATATAGCCAACTAAGTTAAAATTAATTTATTAGCTATCAAATTAAGAACTGATATGCTTTGCATCTTGACACCCTCTTTTTTTGGGTACGATTATTTATAAAATTATGAAAAAACTATTATTACCTATTTTTATCTTACTTTTAAATATTAATTCAGCAAATGCCTTAAATATTGCTATCATTAAAACTGATGAAATTATTGAAAAATCAACTGCTATGAAAAGAGCAAAAGAGAAGATCATCAAACAACAAGAAATATATCAAGCAGAGCTTTTTAAAGAAGAGGAGGAATTGAAGGTAAAAATTGAAAAGTTAGAAAAACAAAAATCTAAATTTACTAAGGAGGCTTTAGCTAAAAAAGAAAAAAAACTATCAGAAGAAGTGGCAGAATTAAATGAATTATTACAAAGAAGGAAGGAAGATTTACAAAAAGCTGAAATTGACATTATAACAAAGATTGGCAAAAAAATTGAGGAAATTCTTCAAGATATTAAAAATAAAGACAAGATTGACATAATATTTCCTAGTCAACAGGTTATTTTATATAATAAAAATATGGATATAAGTAAAAGAGTCTTAAAAAGATTAAATAAGGAACTGCCAAAAGTTAAAGTTAGGTTTTAATAAACAATAACTCCTAGCTTATTATCCCCAAAAACTATTGATCTTTACATCAACCTTTAGATCAACATCAATTAATTTAACATTTTCCATAACATCTTGAATTAAACTACTTATCTCTTCTACCTCATTATCTGGTGCTTCAATGATCAATTCATCATGAATTTGTAATAAAATCCTACTTTGATAATTTCCTTGATTTAAAGTCGAGTCAAGATCAATCATGGCTTGCTTGATTATATCTGCTGCACTACCTTGAATTGGGGCGTTAATCGCTAACCTTTCCTCCAAAGATCTTCTAATATGATTTTTACTATTAATTTCAGGTAAAAAACATTTTCTACCTATAATTGTTTCAACAAAACCCTGCTTTCTAGCAATTTCTTTGGTCTTTTCCATAAAAACCTTAATTTCAGGATAGGTTGTAAAATATTGATCCATATATTTTTTAGCATCTTCCTTGGGAATTTTTAACTGTTTAGCCAATCCAAAAGAACTAATGCCATAAATAATGCCAAAATTAATAGCTTTTGCTTTGCGTCTTAAGTCGGAATCAATTTCTTCCAAAGGAGTATTAAAAACTTGGCTAGCAGTGATTGCATGTATGTCCTGATTATTAATAAAAGCCTGTTTTAAATTAGGAATTTTTGCCATAGAAGCCAAGACTCTTAGTTCAATTTGCGAATAATCAGCCATAATTAATTTACAGCCCTTTTTAGCTATAAAGGAATTTCTAATTTTTATACCATCTTTACTTCTAATTGGTATATTTTGTAAATTAGGATTATTAGAACTGAGTCTTCCTGTAATAGTTGAAATATTAGAATAGTTAGTATGTATTCTTCCATCTTCATTAGAAATTGTCTTCGGAAGAGCGTCAGCATAAGTATTTTTAAGTTTTGCAACGTGACGCCATTCCAGAACCTTCTCAGCAATTATATGACCTTGTAAACTTAATTCTTCTAAAATATCAGAATTTGTTGAATATAAGCCTGTTTTTGATTTTTTACCTGTCTTTAATGATAATTTTTCAAATAAAATATGTGATAATTGCTTTGGGGAAGCAATATTAAATTCTTCATCAGCTAAATTATAAATTTCCTTGCTTAATGAAATTATCTGTTTTTCAAATTCATCCGATAATTCTTTCAATTTAAGAGAGGAGATTTCAATTCCATTAAGCTCCATTTTTATCAAAATATCAATTAAAGGAATCTCATAATCCTTATAAATTTTTTCTAATCTTTGTTCTTCTAACTCTTGTTTTAAGATAGGAAATAAATTAAAAATAAAATGATTTCTAGCTACTAAAACTTCAATTCTTTTAGAATTATCCTCTAGAGCTAAGTTTTTCTTATTTTTATCTAAATCATCAAAAAATTGTCCAAGATTTTCTGCTTCTTCATCATCAAGATAATTAGTAATTAAAATTCTAATATTAGATTTACCAGAAGATGAGTTCAGGATATAACCCATTAGAGCAATATCATCGGCAATAAAATTAATGTTATGTCTAGTAAAAAATTTTTTAATTTCTTTTATTTTATAACCAATTTTAATAATATTTTTATTTTCTAAAATATCCTTTAAAATTTCTAAGACATCTTTTTGATTAATTTGTTTTTGATTGAATAGATCGTTACTTTCTTGCCAAATATCAGATTCAAAATAAAAAACTTCTTCTATCTTTCCTGATTCTATTGGTAAAGAGATAGTAAAATCTTTTAAGAAAAGTTGATTTGATTGATTTGTTATTAAATTTGTATCAAAAATTGCAAATTTAGCTAATTTTTCAGATTTTTTTAATTTTTCTAAATCACTTTTTGACTTTATTTTAACAATTTTAATTTTTTTGAGATTATTCTCTTTATTTTGATTAATTTCATTAGATATATCTTCATTATTATAATCAAACTCTGTTCTAACTTTAGTTGCAAGAGAGTTAAAATTTTGCGCTTCTAAAAAATTAATTAGCTTTTGAGGATCAATAGGACGAACTTTGAAATTAGAAAGATCGGAGTCAAAATCAACATTCTCCTCTAAGCGAGCAAGAATTTTGGATAATTTAGCTTTTTCATGGTCAGTTTCTAAATATTCTTTACGTTTTTTTTGTTTAATTTTATCAAGATTTTGATAGAGATTTTCTAAAGAACCAAATTCTGAAATAAGCTCACTAGCAGTTTTTGGACCAACACCCTTAACTCCTGGAATATTATCAGCTGCATCACCCATCAAAGCTAAAATATCAACCACTTGTTCTGGTTTTACTCCAAACTTCTCTTTAACTGCCGCACGATCAATCATTTTATCTTTACCAGCATCATAAATTTTAATATGATCAGAAACTAGCTGCATGAGATCCTTATCCGGAGAAATTATTAGAACTTCATATTCATCTGGGTCAACTTGTTTAGCAATAGTTGCGATTAAATCATCCGCTTCATAGTTTTTTTTCTCTAAAGTGGCTAAATTAAGGGATTCTGCAACTTGACGAATAATTGGGAATTGCGGTTTAAGATCTTCAGGACATTCTGGACGATGCATTTTATATTCTGAATATATCTCATTACGAAAAGTTTTAGATCCAGAATCAAAGATTGCTACAATATGGGTAAAATCAAGAGAGGCCAATAAACGCATCATCATCTTGGTAAAACCATAAACAGCACCAACTGGAGTACCATCTTTTCTGGTCAATGCTGGCATAGAAAAATAAGCCCGAAAAACAAAAGAATAGCTATCAATTAAAGCAATTCTTTTTTTTTGATTATTCATTTTTCATAATTATCTTTTACAAACTGATCTAATAACGCCACACCAAATCCAGAGGCACCTTTAACTGATAAAGGATCGCCCTTACCTTTCCAAGCAACTCCTGCAATATCTAAGTGAGCCCATTTAGTTTTTCCAATAAATCTCTTTAAAAATTGTGCCGCCGTTGTACTTCCAGCACCTCTTCCAGAACCAACATTTTTCATATCGGCAATATCAGAATTAATCATTTTATCATAACTATCTCCAATTGGCATCTGCCATAATTTATCACCAGATCTTTCTCCAGCGGAAACTAATTTTTGGGCAAATTTATCATCATTAGCAAATAAACCGCCATAAATATCAGCTAAACTAACTATAATTGCACCAGTTAAAGTCGCTAAATCAATTATAAATTCTGGTTTAAATGTTTCATTAGTATAATGTAAGGCGTCAGCCAATACTAACCTACCTTCAGCGTCAGTATTAATAATTTCAATTGTTTGACCTGACATTGAAGTAACTACATCACCAGGTTTTTGAGCTGTGCTTGATGGCATATTTTCAACCAGACCAACAACACCAACGGCATTGACTTTAGCTTTTCTTTGTGCTAATAATTTTAATAAAGCAACTACAACAGCAGAACCTCCCATATCAGTCTTCATATCTTCCATATTAGCGGACGGCTTAATTGAAATACCTCCAGTATCAAAAGTTACACCTTTGCCAACAAAAGCTAATGGTTTTGAATGATCATGGGCACCATTCCATTTTAAAACTACTAATCTTGAGCCATAAGCACTACCCTGCCCAACACCCAATAGAGCTTTCATTCCTAACTTCTTCATGTCTTCTTCACTAAGAATTTCAACTTCTAAGCCATATTTAGCTAGATCTTCACAAATTTTAGCATAAGTTTCTGGGTTTAATTCATTAGATGGTTCAGATACTAAATCTCTAGCAAAAAATATATTTTCAGCAATTAATTTGTAAGATTTGAAATGATTTTCGGCTTTTTGCTTATCTTGAACAATAATATCAATATTTTTTGTGATAAGATTTTTAGATTTTTTCTTATCAACAAAATATTTATTAAAACGATATGATTTTAGAGTAATTCCAAAAGCAATATTGGAAATAACCTCTATTTCCTTTTCTAAATTATCAATAGAATCAAAATCACCATCATCAGAAATAATAATACTTGCAGATTTAATTTTTTTAGAATTCAAATAATTTGAAATCAAGCCGCCAATTTCCTTTGAATTATTATTATCAAGATCAGTTTTTTTACCAAGACCAATAAAAGTAATGTTTTTATCTTGATAGCTCAAATTACAAACCTCCCCTTTTTTACCAGAAAAATCATAATTTTTTTTTGCTTTTTTTATTAAATTATTATTAGATTGTTTTATATCTTCAACTTTTTGACAGATAATAATATCATCATTTTGAATTTGATTAAAATCTGATACTTCTTGGAAATTGATCTTCATAATTGCTAATATTAAATTGATTGACGTATAATGATGTTATTAAATCTAAATAAATTTATAGTTGCAACTTTAAATATGAAGTTTTTCTCAATAATTCTTATATTATTTTTATCAATTAACAATTCTTACGCTAATAAATATTCATTCCTTAAAAATTCTGAATATTTTTTACTAGCCGATAGAGATAGTGGTGAAATTTTAGTAAGCAAAAATAAAGATATAAAAATCGAACCTTCTTCTATGACTAAATTAATGACTGCTTATGTTATTTTTGATCAATTGAAGAAAGGTAATATCAATCTTGATGAAGAGTGCCAAATTGGTATGGCTGCTTGGCGTAAAAGAGGATCTACTATGTTCTTGAATATAGGTGATATTGTTACTATTGAAAAGCTAATTCATGGTTTAATTATCGTTTCTGGTAATGACGCATCAATTGCTCTAGCAAGGGCGACCTCTAAAACAGAAGAAGAATTTGTGGAGCTCATGAATAGAACTGCTCAAAAAATTGGTATGTCTAATAGCAGCTTTAGAAATCCTCACGGTCTAAATGAAGAAGATCACTTCACAACATTAAATGATTTATTTATTTTAACCAAAAGAATTTGGCTAGATTTCCCTGAATTTATGCCAATTTTTTCTAAAAAAAACTATAATTATGGCAATATTAAGCAACAGAATCGCAATCCATTAATTATAAATGATTATGAAGGTGCAATTGGTATGAAAACTGGTTATACTGATGGTGGTGGATATGGTGTCGTTGGTGCTTCAGCTAGGGGCAATAGAAGGTTAATAGCAATTACTAATGGCAATGAAACTTCGCGTAAAAGATCAGAAGTTATAACTAATATCTTAGATTATGGCTTTAATAGATTTAAAAAAATAACCATTTTTAATAAAAATGATGTTGTTACCAAAATTAATGTTTGGCTTGGTGATAAAAGAAAAGTTAAACTTGTGACAAAAGATGAAATATCAATCACTATGCCAAAATATCACGAAATTGACGACATAGAGATTTTAGTAAAACATCAAAAACCAATCAACCCAATAATAGTAAAAGGAGAGAAATTAGGGGAATTAATTGTTAAATTCGCTGATAGTGAAGTTTCTAGAGCGTCACTTTTTGCTGGAGAAGATATTAAAGAAGCTGGATATTTCTCAAAATTAATGCAAATTTTATCTTATAGAATAAAAACATTAATTTAATATATTAAAATTATCACCGTAATTTCTAAAAAAATGGTTGACAGTTGCTAAATGATCTTAGAAAATTGACTGCTTGTTATCAGAATGTTCCTTGGTAGCTCAGTGGTAGAGCAGTTGACTGTTAATCAATTGGTCGGGGGTTCGAATCCCTCCCAAGGAGCCATTTTATAAGTTTCTAACTCTCCAAAAATTGGTATTTCCACCAATTCATTTATCCCCTAAAACCCCAGTAAATAAAGGCTTTCAGGCGGTTTCAAAATTCTAGACCAGTTGCATTTTTGATCTCCGTTTTTCCAAAAAATTAGCAAAATTTACCCCAAATTCTCTCCAATTCTCCATACCCAGTTAACCTTGGAGATTTTAGGCAACCCTCATAAACACTGGATTTAGCAAAAAAATAACGAACTTTGTGTACCGACTAGCGGGCAAAAATATCGAACTTGATCTATTTGAAACTGGTTTTAGTTAACCCCCCAATTAACCTTGAGCGTTTTCAAGGGTTGCTGAGGTTAGAGAAATGGTCGGATAGCGGTTGAGAGTTTCGAACTTACAATAAGAAAGATTTAGTTGATTCAAAGAAGAGTTAAAATATAATTCTTAATTACGGACTTGGCGCACAAAAAGTTTATAATCGACATCAAAAATACAAGATAATGAATTCTATAGAAATTGATAGCCTATATTCAAAATATGACAGCAAATTTAATTCAAAATTTAATGATCAATTTTCTTCTTTGGTAAACTTTTCAAAACACAAAAGCTTACCTTTTCAAAGGTGGCATTATTATCAAGAAGGATACTCTCCAGAGTTAGTAGATTTAATAATTAAGTACTTAAAAATAAACCCCGTAACATCAAAAATATTAGACCCGTTCGTGGGATCTGGCAGTACACTTGTGTCAGCGCAAAAAAATGGAATAGAAGCAACTGGTGTGGAACTTAATCCATTTAGTTATTTCATGTCCTGCGCAAAGACAAAAAATTATAATAAAAAATCAATAGAAATATGTAAGCAATATAAAATTCCTAAATATAAAAAAATAGCAAATGTTTTTGACAAATATCAATTATCAATAATAAGAAAGTTGTACTCTGAGAAGAGTTTAACAAAAATTGAATTGATTAAAGAGTCAATAAATCAAATAAATAATATTGATTCTCAGACAATATTGAAATCCTCTTTATTATCAATACTAGAGCCATGTTCTAATTATAAAAAAGGGGGTAATGGTTTAAAAAAGAGAAAAAAAGAAAACTATTTAGATGTTTATGAGGAATTTAATAAAAAATTATCTCAAATTATCGATGACATAGAGTCAAAGTCTTCGACATCAAATATTACGTTGTATAATGAAAATATAACTAATTTAGATAAATTAGTTAAAGATAATAGTATTGATTTATCTATATTTTCTCCTCCCTATGTTAATTGCTTTGATTATTTTGAAGTCTATAAAATTGAGCTTTGGCTAGGTGAATTTATTCAAACATACGACTGTATAAGAAAATTAAGAAAATCTGCTTTAACCTCGAATTTGAATGCAAATTTAAAAAAAGATACTCCTTCTATTTGTTTACAATCTTATATTTTAGAAAAAATTATCGACCTAATAAATGTAGATGATTTGTGGGACAAACGTATTCCAAAAATGATCTTACTATATTTTTCGGATATGAAAAGGGTTTTAGAAGACCTATTTAAAAAACAAAAAACAAAAGGCTACATTGCGATTGTGGTTGGTAATTCTGCATACTCAGGAATACCAGTTCCTACAGATTTAATACTTTGTGAAATAGCTTCTAACTTAGGTTTTGAGGTAAAAGAAATAATAATTGCAAGAAACAATGAAACTTCTTCTCAGCAATATAAAAAAATTGGCAATATGGTAAAATATATTAGAGAATCCATAATTATACTACAAAAATGATTAAGGTAAAAAAGTTACCAAAGATTAAAGATATAAAAGAAAATGAAATTTACGAAATAGATACAACTAATGTTGCGTACTTCACTCATTCTTTCTTTAAATACCCTGCAAAATTTATTCCTCAAATTCCAAATTGGGCAATCACTAACTTTACCAATGTTAATGATATTGTCTTAGATTGTTTTTGTGGCTCTGGAACAACTTTGGTAGAATCTTCTCTTAACAATAGAAAGCCATTAGGAGTAGATTTTGATAAAATTAGTTTACTGTTATCAAGTGTCAAAACCACAAAATTAAATAAAAGTGATTTTAAAGTAATTAAAAACTCACTAAAATCTTTTGATTATAAAAATTATCAGAATAGAGATCTTCCAGATTTTAAAAATATTGAATATTGGTTTCCTGAAAAAAATATATATGTCCTTAATGGTTTATATTATTTTATTAATAATCTAAACATAACCGACAAAATAAAAAACTTTTTATTGGTTTGTTATATTAGCACAATTAGAAAAAGCTCCTATTCAGAAGAGTTATCTCCAAAACCATATATTTCATCCAAATACAAAAAAACACCCAAAGAAACATTTACCTTATTCAAAAATGTAATTGAGGATTATTTTAATAAAATAAACGATGAAAATTACAGATTAGAATTTGCATCTGAATTTATAGGTAATGATGCCAGAAATTTTGATTGTCCACAATATTACAATAAAATAAAATTAGTTTGCTCATCTCCTCCATACATAAACGCTTTTGATTATGTTAGGGTTTTAAGGCTAGAAAATGTATGGTTAAGAAATATTAATGATAGCAATATAATTAATCATAAAAAGAATCAAATAGGCACAGAGCAAATATATTCATCAGAATATAATTCGACTCCTAATAGAATAGGATTGAAAGAGCTAGATGATAAAATTGAAAAATTATATGGTATTGACAAAAAAAGATCTCATGTGGTTTTTAAATATTTTGTGGACATGGAGAAAAATATTAAAAACATCGGTAACTACTTAACTGATGATGGTTATTATATAATAGTAGTAGGAGATTGTAAAATTAGGGATATAGATTTTCCTACATACAAATATTTTATTGAGTTAGCAAAAAGAAATGACTACTCTGATACTTTTGTCTTTTCATATGTAATTAAAAATCCATATTTAAGGATTCCAAGAAAAGATAGGGGTGGGTTAATAAAATATGATAGAGTGGTTATACTAAAAAAATAAATATGGCACAAAAAAGTAGAAATAAAGAGTTTTGGCTTATACCAAAAAGAGCAAACTTACATCAATCAGTTGCATTAATAAAAGGAATAGATGATTTAGATTATAATGGAAAAACTTGGAATAGTTCAAAACAAGATCGGCTAGGTTCTTATTTAGGAAAAAAAGGTGCTACAAATAATGGTAAAAATATTACTCCCCAAGCATTAAGAACACTTTTAGCGAGTATTCCTCAATATTTTGGATTTGCTTTTATAAACACAGAAACCACCCCCAATACATTAGTTTTAACACCAGCTGCATATTCATTGATTAAAGAGTTGGATATATTTTTAGATAAATATAAATATCCTAATTTAAAATTAGCTGAAAAAGAAAAAGGTGTTATAAATTATTCAGAAACATATTTAAAACAATTTTTAAAACTGCAAATTACAAACCCAGTAATAATAAAAGATTGCGAAAATATATCTATCTTTCCACTCCTCTTCACTCTAAGAATTTTAAAGCGAACACGTTATTTAACTTATGAAGAGATAGCATATTTTATTTTCAGAAGTAGGTTCCAGAGTGAATTAGATTTAACCATCCTGGAAATCAAAAACTTCAGAAAACTTGATTTTACATCACAGCTAGAACTCATTGAAGCTTTTAAAAAAACTCATTTAGGTAATATTTCTTTGGTTCAAGCCCCAACTGTTAGTTACTATCAAAAACTTTGTTCTTATACTGGATTAATTAAGAAATCTACCAAAGAACTTAGCAGTAAAAATAATAATCAGTTTAGAAAGGTCAATTCTATTATAATTAACGAGGAAAAAGAGGAATTAATTGACGAAATTTTAGAAAAACATAATTATTTACCTTATGATTTTAAAAATAATTTAAAACTTTGGTTAGAATACATAGGTAATACAGATGTTTTATCAACTCCTAAAGATGTTGAAATTAAAAATACATCTAATTTTGAACAACTAATTATTATTCTAGAAAATAATTCTATAATTGGAGGTGACTTAATAAGTTGCAATTCATCATTATTCTTTCCTGCTATAGAGGGGTATAATTATAAAATAGTAATTTATGATAAGAAAAATGGATCTGAATTAAACCATTATTATTATGAGTTTTCTCAAAAAAATATAATCGAAATTAATGATATAGAAAAAACAAATGTTAATAACTTAGATAAAACTAATTTAGAACAAGAAATTGTTGAGCATATAAGTTCCAAAAATTTCTCAAGTCAATATCTGCAATATATCAATATAATAAGTAAGTTAATTAATAAAAACCTAGAAGGTAATAAAAATCTAAGAGGATCTAGATTAGAATTTTTATTTTACCAGTACTGTTTATATTTAGAAAAAACTAATATAGTTGATGAAGTGATATGGAATGGCAAAATTGGTGAGTATGGAATTCCTTCACCAGCCCCAGGTGGTCCAAATGGAGATCCAGATATATTAATTTTTATTGGAGATACTCTAGTTGTTTTAGAATTAACAACAATTAAATCAAAATCTCAACAATGGTCAGCTGAAGGAGCTTCTGTTCCAGACCATATAAGGCTCATAGAAAGTAGATATCCTAAAAATAAAATTTTTGCCTTATATCTTGCTCCAATAATACATGAAGAAAGAGTTACAAATGCAATGCTATCTAGGTTGAAAGACTATAAATCAAAGCTAAAATGCTTAGAAATAGAAGAATTCCTTAAAATTTTAAAAAAATTTAGGAATAAATATGATTTTATAAATTTTCTTAACAAAAACTAACCAAGCCACATCTCCTCCTGCTCTTGCCAAATCTCAGGTGCTTTTTTAGCAAGAATATCAATTAACCTTAAATCTCTAGGAGCGGTGCCATTAATGACTGCTTCAATAATTTTTGGTGAGATAAAATTGAGTCGATAAATTTTTGTTACATGGGGCGTTGATATACCTTCTAATCTAGCAAGATCAGCAAGTGAGTTAATTTCATTTTCTTCATCCTCAATTATAGTTTTCCACTGATAAGCCTTGGCAAAGGCGTTGATTAATTTTTCATCAAAACTTTTCTTTTGAATTTGACCTTGAGGAACAATCATCATTGCCGCACCGCCTCTTTTTCTAATTTGCATCGGCACAAAAATTTGAATTATATTTTCATCAATTTGCTTTTTTGTTATTTCTAAATTTTCCATAAATTTGTCAATTTATTTATCCGTTAATTTCATTATTAAGTGAATTCATACCCCGCTTGTAGATATTGATATTCATGCCGTCAGGATTGATTATAATATCTTTGATTAAGAGATTGATAATTCTTGCCTGTTCTGGCGGGAATAATTCATCCCAGACTTTGTCTATTTTTTGAAATGATTCGATTACTTGATTTTGGTTGATGCTTTCTTCTTCATTGCAGCTAATTGTCTGAGAAATTATCTCTGGCTTTTGTAAAATATTCAAAACTTGGTCAGTTACTAATTCCTCAGCTTCTTTAGCTGGAATTCTACCTACCGAACACTCATCATAATTACCCTTTAACTTTCCTTGGCAGATATAATAACGATATTTCCTGCCATTCTTTGAGGTGTAAGTTGGAGTCATTTGACTGCCACAAATACCACAATTCATCATTCCTTTTAAAAGTGGAGCTTGGCTAATTCTGCTATTAGGAGTTTGTACTTTAGGGGTTTTATTGGTTAGTAAGTCCTGAGATTTTTTCCAAGTTTCATCATCAATTATTGCTTTATGCAAGCCATCATAAATATTGCCTTTATGATTAATTTTGCCGATATAAAGCTCATTAGTTAAGATTCGTCTGACACTGGCTTTGTTAAATCTTTGTCCTTTATGGATTTTGCCACTGCTTGCGATCCAAGTTTTAGTTTTAAAACCCAAGCCATTTAGCTGCCTGAAGGTATCAGTGACAGAAGTGGTTTCAATGAAGGTTTTAAATAAAATTCTGATAATTTTAGCTTCATCTTCATTAATGATTAGTCTTCTATCTTTTAAATCATAACCTATTGGAATATACCCACCCATCCACATTCCTTTTTTACAAGAAGCATCAAATTTATCTCTGATTCTCTCACCTGTTAATTCTCTTTCATATTGAGCAAATGATAATAGGACATTAAGCATTAATCGCCCCATTGAATTGGCAGTATTAAAACTTTGGGTAACAGCTACAAAGCTAACATTATATTCATCTAGAATTTTGATAATTTCGCTAAAATCAGCAAGTGATCTGGTAAGCCTATCAATTTTATAAACAACTATGCAGTCAATTTTTCCTGCTTTAATATCATTGAATAATCTTTTTAGCGCTGGTCTTTCTAATGTTCCGCCAGAATATCCGCCATCATCATAATTTTCAGGGTTTAGAGTCCAGCCCTCATGAGATTGGGATAGTATATAATTTTCCGCTGAGAGCCTTTGAGCATCAAGTGAATTAAACTCTTGTTCTAATCCTTCTTCACAAGATTTTCTAGTGTAAATCGCACATCTTTTTTTGGTTTTTGTTTTGTCGAAATTATCAATCATATTTAGCTAATTTTAAAAAATTTAAGTCCATTCCATTTAGTTCCAGTAATTACCTTGGCTATTGCTGATAAGCTTTTGAATTTCTGCCCTGCATAAGAGAATCCATCTTTTAAAACTTCGATCTCATGAGTAATTTCTCCCCATTTTTTACAAATCTTAGTGCCTGGTAATAATTTCTTTGGGGCTATTTTGTTTTTGTGAGCTTGATCGCCATTGGCAGATTCCAATAATTTATCCTTTATCTCTTCTTTTAACCCTCCAAATGCCAGTTCTTGCAGGCGATATGCGATTCTTGGCCGTAAATAATCACGACTAACATGGGTTTTTAGAGGTTTTGGCATTATATCATTATAAATTGCCTTTAATTCCTCTAAAGATTTACTCTCTAATTCAATAATTTGTTTAACTATAGATTTGCTCATAAGCCTTGTAAATTCAGGTTATTATTGACTGTATGAACGCTTCGAAGAGAGTTAGAATCAAGTTCTTTCTGCTTTATTTGATGGAGATTTTTGTTATGGAGACGGCAAATGGCAGTTGCTAGAATTTTGCTAATTTCCAATAGGTTATTATTCTTGGCGTTTTCTGCCTCTATATCGCTACTTTGAAGATAATTTTGTATTGTCATTTGAAGCCATTATTCATTTTCTAAAATTCTATTATTAGAATATGAATTGGCCTTGAAACCACAATGACACTTGATTACCTATATGCACTCATCTTTACTAACGAAGAAATTAACCAAGATATTTGAGGTGTGATTTGCATTTATTTTTACAATCTGAACTGCCAAAACCAGGAACGATAATTTCACCGCAAGTTTCTTGATTTAAGATACATTCTTCCTTATCAAATTTTTGTACTTCGGTAATTTTGGCATTTTTGTCATTTAACAGATAATCCACATGCCAGTGAAGCTTCTTTTCCGGTGAATTTGATTGATGTCTTTTAATTCTTTCATCAATATTTTTCTTTGCCGATCCTGTATAAATATAATTGCCCATTGGAAAGGTAAATTTGCCAAGCTTTCCTATTTGGATTTTAATATTATCTCTGATATGGATGTGAAGTTGATAGCTTTGCATACTCAGCAATCTCGAATAACTTTAGTCACCACTCCCCAAAAATGAAGATTCTGATCTTCATCTTCAATATCAGAATAATCCTTGTTTTCTGAAATTAGTTTGGTCACTCCATCTTTTTGACTAAGTCTTTTTACAACTGCACCATTATTAATAGATGCCACAATAATATCGCCGTCAAGAGCTTCTCTTTTTCTATTAACTAACAATAAATCTTCTGGTAAAATCCCGGCATCTTTCATTGAATAACCTGATACTTTAACAAGAAAATAATCTTCTGGATTACTAATGATAAGATTATCATTTAGTTTATACATTTCATGATCATCACTATCTGTTAGCATCGGATTGCCAGCTTCAACTGACATGTTGTATAATGGTACAGATACATTTTTGCTCTGAGCTAATTTTATAATTTCATCGACCATCCCTACAGGAACCCGAATGGCTTTGGTTTTAACTCCAAACTTTCCTTGGCCTGTTGGCCTTCCTGCTCCTGGTCTTGCTCCACCTCTTGGCATAATTTAAAAAATATAATAAAAATTTCTTTCAAAAAAGAATAGTGTACATTATTCTAAGAAGCAATCCTTTCTTCTATTTTTATTATTTTTAGTGGTGATGAATTCTCAAAATTTTAAGAAAAAATATTATTATGATTTAGAAAAATTCTTAGAACCCTGCGACTTTCCCACTGATCCTGAAGATAAGATAGAAAAGGTAAAATTGCTAATGATAAAATTAAAACCCACTAACAATAAATGCTGTTTAACCCTTGCTGTAAATGAGGAATATCAAGAATCAGTTTATGAAATAGCTCATGATTGGTTTGACACTCATAATCCTTTTGAAGGTGGCTTTATTGTTTATCAAATAAAGCTGGTTATCAAATTTTATTCAAAGGATTTACTGCCAGTTATCATATCACATCCTTGTCATTGCAATTTATCCCAATTTAGTGAGCTAGAACAACAAATTATCATCAAATATTTGAAGAGATGGGGTTTGATTGAGGAATATTAAAGGAGTTAATAATAATTAAAATATGACGTTACATGGCAAACAGATACCACGAAATAGTTTTAATTTTATCTCAAGAATTTGTGAGCAAAAAGAACCTATAATATCGCATAGCTTAATTCCCTATTTTAGAAAACATGGTTGTGATAAATTAATGGAGCTTGGATTTTTTAGTCAAATTGAAAATAGCAAAACCTTTTCTAATCAAGATGGTGATGATGTTTTGGTGCATTTTAATAATGATAATTTTGGCTATTATCAAAATCAGGTTTGGCATCAAATTGATCGTAATAGCATTAAGCAATATCGACTAAATATAAAATTGCTGATTTTGGTAATAGCCAGAGATCTTGAGATATTTTCTGATTCAGAAGAAATTGTGAAAAACCATTTTTGGAAAATAGGATCACTCACAGCAAAAATTCCGATATTTTTTGCCAGAAGAATTTATCACAGTGATATTTTTAACAGAATTGATCAATCCCTATCAAACAGATCTGGAATTAATAGAGGGCTAATTTTGACTACCTCCAAGAGAGTTCAAAATGGCTTTTCTTTTACAGAAAATCACAAATTAATATCAATAAATGATCTACTGTCATTTGATAATAAGAATTTTCATATTGATAAAAATATCATCAATTCTTCGCTTGGAATATCAAATATAAAATCAGGATTTTCTGATAGCTACAGAAGTGCTGTAATTGATGGCATCAAATATACATTTAGCAAAAAACAATCAGCTATTATTGAAATTCTTGATCAGGAAAAAAGGCCAATTCACAAACATGAATTGATGGTTGCGGCAGAATCAGAGCAAGATGATCCAAAATATATTTTTCGTCTCAAAGGAAAATATCATCCAGCATGGAATAAAATTATCAAATTTGATAATCAGGGTTATTACTGGCTTGAATATTGAATATTAAAAACCCAAGAACCTTTTTATTTTGCTAGATATAGAATTTTCTTGGCTAAGAAAGTCTTTGATCTCATTTTCATTATAAAGTCTTAGGCGATCATTATTAAATTCATTAATAACCACTACAGATGAAACATTATCTTTAAGATCACTATATGTATCAAATTTAGGAGTATTTTTACAAAATGATTTTAGCTCCTGATATGCATCATAAAAATCATAATTGATATCGTGATATTTGACATCGACATCATATAAATATTTTTCTTTAGCTTGCCATAATACAAATTTTGCTATTGCTGTTCTGTGATTACCATCATCAGAGATATAGAAATCTTTTCCATTTACAGTCGAGTAATGCAAGTTTTCTGACACTCTTCTTTGTCTTTCTTTTAAAAAATAATATTGAGGGTTTTTCTTATAATCCTGCAAAGCAAAATTCATTCTTTTGCCAAAAGCTATCATCCATATCCAAGGTCTCATCGGATAATCTTGATGTTCTGTTCCAACGATTGAGTCAATTGCTACTCTTTGATTTTTTTCTTCTCTCTCAGTAACAAAATCGTGGTATTTTTCTAATTTTTCTCCTTCCTCATTGCGGAATGATTTTATTGAATCATTCGCCCAGTCACAATTCTCAAGATCAATATTTTTCAAAAATTCTTCAGATAAACTCATTCTAATTACTCAGTCATTTCTATCGCAGATACAGGGTCAAAAAATCATCTTATAAGAAAAAACTAAAAATCACACCGATAATCACACCGCACACACACCGATTATCACATCCCCCATTTTCTAAGGTTGTCTCAGTTTTTAATTAACTAACTAATTATTTTTCAAAATGACTGAACAATTACTTCTATCAGAAAAATCCTTAGCGAGGAAATGGGGAATTTCTCATAAAACTTTGCAAAGGTGGCGTTGGCTCAAAACGGGCCCTGCCTACATCAAAATTGGTGGCCGTATCAGATATAGCACCGATTCAATCAAGGAATATGAAGATAGCAATCTTCATGGGTCTCCTACTTCTCCGACGTCTCCAATATCAACTTCAATTGCGTAAAAATTATGAATAACACGATAACCATAGATTCTGCTCGTAATATCCCAATAGGTGAGTTATCCGAGCTGCCAATAGCAACTTTAGTTTCTCTACAAAGAGATGCTAATAATAATCTTGATAAAGCCAAGAGATTAAAAGACTGGTTAGATTCTGCGATATCACTTAAATATCAAAATAAAGCGACTCAAACCAGAGAATTTCAAGATAAAGTAACTGGCACCATCCATTTTAATGACGACAATTTCAAGGTCACTTCAATTATCGCCAAAAGAGTTGATTGGGATCAATCAAAGCTTAAAGAGGCAATCTCTCAAATCAAAGAACATGGTGACAATCCTTACGAATATGTCACTGCAACTTATAAAGTCTCAGAAACCAAATTCACTGCTTGGCCAGAACATATCAAGAAATTCTTCAGACCTGCCAGAATTCTAAAAACAGGCAAAGAGACCTTCAAAATTGAAGAAATTAAGGAGGTGGGTCATGAGTAAATTACCAATAATTAGCGCCGATGAGCGTTTAAAAGAAAATCGTGGCATAAAGGGCTGCATCTTCGGCCCTTCAGGTTGTGGCAAAACCTCTCTTTTATGGACATTAGACCCAAAAACAACTCTATTTTTTGATCTTGAAGCTGGTGACTTAGCAGTTGAAGGATGGTCTGGCGATACAATTCGCCCCAAGACCTGGGAAGAATGTTGTGATTTTGCAGTATTCATTGGTGGGCCAAATCCTGCACTTCGTCCTGATCAAAAATACTCTCAAGCACATTTCGATTCAGTTTGTCAAAAATTCGGTGATCCTAAATCCTTAGATAAATATCAAACCATTTTTATCGATTCAATAACTGTAGCAGGAAGACTTTGCTTTCAATATTGCCAGGGTCAACCAGAAGGTATTTCCGACAAAACAGGCAAAGCTGATACTAGAGGAGCTTATGGTTTACATGGTCGGGAGATGATTGCTTGGCTTACTCACCTACAACATACCAGAAGCAAAAATATTTGGTTTGTCGGAATTTTGGATGAAAAGCTCGACGACTTCAACCGCAAATATTTCCAGCCTCAAATTGAAGGATCGAAGACTGGTTTAGAACTACCAGGCATTGTCGATCAGGTCATAACCATGACCCAAATTACTCCTGAAGAAGGCCAAGGGGAAAATAATCCTTACAGAGCATTTATTTGTCAAACGCTCAACCCTTATGGCTATCCAGCAAAAGACAGATCAAGGCGACTAGAAGTAATTGAAGAACCTCATTTAGGAAGGCTGATGCAAAAGATCAAATCTGAGGCCAAGCCAATCACTGAGCATCTTCAATACAACAATTTCAATAATATTAACTCTAAATAATAAATAACTATGTGGAACGATTTTAATAATTCAGATAATCAACAATCTTTTGACGTAATTCCTAACAACACTCTAGCTAAGGTTAGAATGCAAATCAGACCAGGTGGTTATGATGATGCAAATCAAGGCTGGAATGGCGGATACGCAACTAAAAATGATAATACAGGTTCAATTTACCTTTCTTGTGAATTTGTGGTTTTGGAAGGTGAATTTGCCAGAAGAAAGGTTTGGAGCTTAATTGGTCTTCATTCTAATAAAGGCCCTGAGTGGGCAAATATTGGAAGAAGCTTTATTAAAGCCATTCTTAATTCATCAAAAGGATTTAAAGAATCTGATGTGAGCGAAGCTGCTCAAAATGCCAGAAGAATTAAAGGTCTTGCTGATCTTGATGGTATTGAGTTTTTAGCTAAAATCACAGTAGCTAAAGATCAAAATGGTAATGACAAAAATGAGATTAAATTTGCCATAACTCCCGATCATAAGGATTATGCTAAATTAATGGGAAATGCTTCTCATCAATCTCAGCAAAGTCAAGTATCTCAGCCACAACAGCCAAATAATCGTCCTGCTTGGGCACAGTAATCATTCAATATTTTTTAAGGATATCAAATGATACTAAGACCAAGACAGGAGGAATTTGTAAAAAAGAGTGTTGTCGCACTTCAGGAACATGGCAACACTCTTGGCATAGCTCCAACGGGATGCCATGGCATTGGAACTTCAATTTTAATGTTTGACGGAACTATCAAACCAGTTGAAAGCATTAAAGCTGGAGAATTGCTAATAGGGCCAGATAGTAAGCCAAGACAAGTTCTAGAATTATATAATGGGATTGATCAGCTATTTGAAATTCGACCAATCAAGGGAGAATCATTTATAGTGAATTCTGATCACATACTTTCATTGGTAAAAACTAATGAAGGCAAAGGGAATGATTATCAGCAGATAGTAAATATTTCTGTTAAGGATTATTTGCAAAAATCACCTAATTTTAAGCATTTACATAAGCTATATCGTGCTTCAATAGACTTTGGCAATAATAATTCAGTTCTTCCAATAGAGCCATATTTTTTAGGAGTTTTACTAGGTGACGGATCATTTTGTAATATTGGAGTTAGTATAACGAGTCCTGAACCAGAAATTGCATCATATTGCCAAAATATAGCTGATAAATGGAACTTAATTTTAAGAATTGAGCAGACAGGTCATTCTGAGTCCAATGAGTACTGTTTTTCTATGGGCAGAAACAGAGCTTATAAATCAACTAATCCTCTATCAGATGCTTTAAAGCTAGTTGGATTAAAAGGAAAAAAATCACATAATAAATTTATTCCTCATAAATATAAAACAGCCTCAAGAGAAGATAGAGCTGCAATATTAGCTGGGTTAATTGATACTGATGGCCATCAATATAATAATATTATTGAATATTCAACATCTTCACTTGCTCTTGCTCAGGATGTTGCTTTCATTGCTAGAAGCCTTGGTTTTTTAGCAATACCGAAAAACAAAATAGTTAATGGCAAAACTTATTATCGATTTTCTATTTGCGGTGATTTTACTGATATTCCAATCAGAGTTGCCAGAAAAATACCTAGCCAGAGAAAACAAAAGAAAAATCCATTACGCACAGGATTTACAATTCATCAGCTAGAAAAAGGAGAATATTTTGGATTTAGGCTAGATCAAGATCATTTATATCTACTGGGCGATTTTACCGTTACCCACAATAGCGGTAAAACTATAATGTTATCCTCGGTAATATCAAAGGTAATAAATAATAAAAAGCAAAAGGCATTAATTCTTGCTCATAGAGATGAATTAACTTCGCAAAATCAAAGCAAATTTCTTCGAGTTAATCCTGATATTTCTACATCAATTTTTGATGCAAAAACCAAGTCATTTGCTGGTCAGGCTGTTTTTGCCATGGTGCAAACATTGTGCAGGCAAAATAACCTAGATGAGATTCCTAAAATTGATTTTTTGGTAATCGATGAGGCACATCATTCAACTTCTGATTCTTATCAAAGGATAATTTCAAGAGCAAAAACTCTAAATCCAAATCTTCTAATTTATGGCGTAACTGCAACACCTAACAGAAGTGATAAGAAAAACCTATCTGGCGTTTTTTCTAATGTTGCTGATCAGATCAGAATTTCAGAGCTAATTGCGTCAGGTCATTTAGTACCGCCAAAAACCTATATTATTGATGTTGGCACTCAAAAAGATTTAGGCAAAGTAAAAAAGACTGCCGGTGATTTTGATATGAATGAGGTGGAAAAAATCATGAATAAATCACCAATTACTGATGCTGTTTTTAGCAAATGGCAACAATATGCACAAAACAGAAAAACAGTAATATTTTGCTCAACTGTTAAACATGCAATTTCTGTTGCTGAAGCCTTTAATAATAATGGCGTTAAAACATCTTTAGTTCATGGCGGATTAACAGATAATGAACGCAAAATTGCCCTAGCTGAATATGAAAAAGGCAATGC
>Ga0228620_1000414_pt1 | contig 23278 bp, 16 predicted proteins | sample 23DmetaG_FD_186030 | JGI IMG/M metagenome (GOLD analysis project Ga0228620, IMG submission 186030) | Seawater microbial communities from Monterey Bay, California, United States - 23D | ecosystem: Environmental > Aquatic > Marine > Coastal | place: USA: California | collected 2016-10-06 | reverse complement strand
GAAACTTGCTTTAAAAAGAAGTTTTGAAAGACTCCTAGAAAACACATCAATACTGAACCTAAGAATTCCTCTCAACAGAGGCTCTTTTCTATGCGTGCTTTATGAAAAACAGGGGTAATCTAAGTAAAAAAGCTTATTTCGAGCCTTTCTCCTTTTTTATTTTTATCATTTTTCCTTTACTCATTATTTTATTCAATATTTCAAAAACTACAAAAATATTAGGCATTTTTGTAGTTTTTCTTTTATTTTAGCAGTAAATCGTTTAAAAAATTAGAACACCCAATTGTTAAAAAGAGTTTTTGATGTTAAAATCTTTTCTCTTTTTCCCTTTCTTTTAGGGGCTTTTTTTTTCTTTAAAAAAAAGTGTTAGAAAACATTTGACTTATACAGAAAAAATTATAGAATCCTCTCTGCTTGTCTTGTTATAGGTACTTACATATTAAGTAGTTATGAAGAGTACAAGTATGTTCCTCCGTAGCTCAGCGGTAGAGTAGATGACTGTTAATCATTTGGTCACTGGTTCGAATCCAGTCGGGGGAGCCATTTTTTTTAAGAAGTTCTTTGATACATACACTATATAGACTAGATTAAATATGGAGAGATGCCAGAGTGGTCGAATGGAACGGTCTTGAAAACCGTCGTGTCGCAAGGCACCCAGGGTTCGAATCCCTGTTTCTCCGCCATTTTTTTTGATTTAAAAGAATCTTTGGAAGGATGCCAGAGTGGCTGAACGGGCTCCCCTGCTAAGGGAGTGAACCGTTTTTCGGTTCCGAGGGTTCGAATCCCTCTTCTTCCGCCATTAATATAATGGAAAATAAGAGGATGAGAAGTTTCCCTACTATAGGTTGAATCCCTCTTCTTCCGCTAAATTAGATTCATAATTCAAAGAACTTAAGGGCCTGTAGCTCAGGGGTTAGAGCAGTTGGCTCATAACCAATTGGCCGTTGGTTCAATTCCAACCAGGCCCACCATTGTTCTTAATTTAAGAGGTTTTTACAGAAAAAAAGAAAAAGTTTTGACTTATGTTTTTTTATCTATACACTCCCTCTGTTCTTATTAAAAAGTAGTAGAGTTTAATTAATTTAAAACATAATTAATGTTTAAGTAAATACTTCTCAAAAACTTAATTAAAAAAAGTTTTGACAAATATTCAAAAATTAATAAAATCCTCATACTTTAAAAACGAAGACACTTGTTGTTCTTTAAAATAAACAGTATATTAGAAGAAAAAAGAATTAAAAAACTTTACTAGGAAAACAAATTAAAATTTTCAAGATATATTCATTTATATCAATTACGTTTAAAAGAGTTTGATCCTAGCTCAGGGTGAACGCTAGCGGTGCACCTAACACATGCAAGTCGAGCGAGAAACTTTTTAGCTTGCTAAAAAGAGGAAAGCGGCGAACGGGTGAGTAATACGTTGGTATCTGCCCCTAGGTCAGGGATAGCCCACTGAAAAGTGGATTAATACCGGATAGTCTCTTCGGAGTAAAAATTTATTGCCTAGGGAGGAGCCTTCGTTCTATCAGCTTGTTGGTGAGGTAATAGCTCACCAAGGCTATGACGGATAACTGGTCTGAGAGGATGATCAGTCACAATGGAACTGAGACACGGTCCATACTCCTACGGGAGGCAGCAGTGAGGAATCTTCCACAATGGGCGAAAGCCTGATGGAGTGACACCGCGTGAAGGATGAAGGTCTAACGATTGTAAACTTCTTTTCTGAGGGAGCATAATGAGAGTACCTCAGGAATAAGGGACGGCTAAATACGTGCCAGCAGCCGCGGTAATACGTATGTCTCGAGCGTTACCCGGAATCACTGGGTGTAAAGGGTTCGTAGGCGGTTAGATAAGTTGGATATGAAAGACCGAAGCTCAACTTCGTGTTGGTGTTCAAAACTGTCTAACTAGAATTAGGGAGAGGTAAGCGGAATTCTAAGTGTAGGGGTGCAATCCGTAGATACTTAGAGGAACACCGAAAGCGAAGGCAGCTTACTGGAACTATATTGACGCTGAGGAACGAAAGCGTGGGTAGCGAAAAGGATTAGATACCCTTGTAGTCCACGCCCTAAACGATGATAACTAAGTGTTCCCGCTAGACGGGAGTGCTGAAGCTAACGCGATAAGTTATCCACCTGAGGAGTACGGTCGCAAGACTAAAACTCAAAGGAATAGACGGGGACCCACACAAGCAGTGGATCACGTGGTTTAATTCGACAATAAACGGGGAACCTTACCCAGACTTGACATCTACCGAATCCTCTAGAGATAGAGGAGTGCCTTTATTGGAACGGTAAGACAGGTGCTGCATGGTTGTCGTCAGCTCGTGCCTTGAGGTGTTCGGTTAAGTCCGTTAACGAGCGCAACCCATGTCGTTAGTTATTATGTCTAACGAGACTGCCTTGGTTAACAAGGAGGAAGGTGTGGATGACGTCAAATCAGCATGGCTTTTACGTCTGGGGCTACACACATGATACAATGGTTTATACAAAGAGCAACAATATGGCAACATGGAGTTAATCTTTAAAGTAAATCTCAGTCCGGATTGAGGTCTGCAACTCGACCTCATGAAGTTGGAATTGCTAGTAATCGTGAATCAGATATGTCACGGTGAATATGTTCCTGGGTCTTGTACTCACCGCCCGTCATGGCATGGGAGGCAGTAATATTGGAAGTCCCTCTAGTAATATGAGGGCCCATAGTAGGACTGCTGACTGGGCTAAAGTCGTAACAAGGTATCCGTAGGAGAACCTGCGGATGGACTATCTCCTTATATTTTCCCTCAGTAATTTTTCTTTTTTCAATTTTCTTCTAATATTCTGTTTATTTTGTTCTTTAATATAATCTGAATAGTCAAAGTTAGTTAATAACTAAAAAATGATTCATTGTTTTTTTAGTATTAAAATTTAATTATAGCATAAAGTGGATGCCTTGACTCGAATATCCGAAGAAGGACGTATAAATCTGCGATAAGTCTGGAGAAGTTGATAAAAAACATTATTACTCCAGAATTTCCGAATGGGGGAACCCAATACAGGTAATCTGTATTATCCTATATATAGGAAGGACACAATGTGAACTGAAATATCTAAGTAGCATTGGAAAAGAAATCAAACGAGATTCCCTGAGTAGTGACGAGCGAAACGGGAGGAGCCCAAACCATACATACTGTAGGTAGCTTTTGGTAGTATGGGGTACGGAGAAACATTAGGGGAGGCTAATAAACCTAATATAGAATATTATTATTAAGAGAACAAGTTGGGAAGCTTGATCATAGAGGGTTAAAATCCCGTATCTTAAAGTGATTTTATTTTGTATATGTTATCCAGAGTAGGATCAGGCACGTGTAACCTGGTTTGAATATGGGGGGACCACCCTCCAAGGCTAAATAGTATTCGAGATCGATAGTGAACTAGTACCATGAGGGAAAGGTGAAAAGAACCCCGGGAGGGGAGTGAAATAGAACCTGAAACTTTATGCTTTTAAAGAGTGGGAGCTTTCGAGTGACCACGTGCTTTTTGTAGAACGAACCAACGAGTTAGTGTATGTGGCAAGGTTAAGGAAGTTAAATCCGGAGCCGAAGTGAAAGCAAGCCTGAATAGGGCGATTCAGTCATATATACTAGACCCGAAACTGAGTGAGCTTCCCATGAGCAGGCTGAAGCGGTGGTAAAACACCGTGGAGGGCCGAACCATTAGGAGCTGCAAGTCCTTTGGATGACTTGTGGGAAGGAGTGAAAAGCTAATCGAACTCAGAGATAGCTGGTTCTCCGCGAAATAGCTTTAGGGCTAGCCTCGGATTACTATTATATGGGGGTAGAGCTCTGATTGGACTAGCGGGTCTCACGACTTAGCAAATCCTGATAAACTTCAAATACCATATAAATTATACCGGGAGTCAGACAGTGACAGATAAGTGCCATTGTCAAGAGGGAAACAGCCCAGATTACTATCTAAGGTCCCTAATTAACAACTAAGTGGAAAAGGATGTGAGATTGCTGAGACAACCAGGAGGTTGGCTTAGAAGCAGCCATTCCTTGAAAGAGTGCGTAATAGCTCACTGGTCAAGCGAACTTGCGCCTAAAATTCAACGGGGCTAAAGTTGTTAACCGAAGATGTAAACTCGTAAGAGTGGTAGCGGAGCGTTCTGTATGTCGCTGAAGGTGAGGGGTGACCCTTGCTGGAGATATCAGAAGTGAAAATGTTGGTATGAGTAACGTAAGGGAGATGAAAACTCTCCCCACCAGAAACCCAAGGTTTCCTACGCAACGGCAGTCGACGTAGGGTAAGTCGGTCCTAAGGTGTACCCGAAAGGGGAAGCTGATGGATATCAGGTTAATATTCCTGAACTATTTATATTTTTCTAAGGGGGGACATATCGGGATATAGAAGGTACTTAATGACTTGTACTACATTACAAATCTTAAATTATAGGTAAATCCGTAATTTTCTAAGGATGAGGAAATGTTAAATTGATTTTATTTCTTCGGAAATAAATGAGATGGCTTCTACTATATTCGGGTATCAAGAAAAGCCTCTATGAGCTAAGGTATAAGTAACCGTACCGCAAACGAACACTCGTGGGTTAGTGGAGAACACTAAGGTGAACGAGATAACTATGCTTAAGGAACTCGGCAAAATAGCGGTCGTAACTTCGGGATAAGACCTACCTATAGAACACTTATTTCTATAGGTCACAGCGAAAGAACTCAGGCGACTGTTTATCAAAAACATAACTCTCTGCAAACTCGTAAGAGGATGTATAGGGGGTGATGCCTGCCCAGTGCCAGAAGGTTACGTGGATGAGTGCAAGCTTTGAAACTAAGCCCTGGTGAACGGCGGCCGTAACTATAACGGTCCTAAGGTAGCGAAATTCCTTGTCGGGTAAGTTCCGACCCGCACGAATGGCATAACGGTCTGAGTACTGTCTCAAGCATAGACTCGGTGAAATTGCAATGTCGGTAAAAATGCCGACTACCTGCAGCAAGACGGAAAGACCCTATGGAGCTTTACTATAGCTTGGCATTGGGTTATATTTTAAGATGTGCAGGATAGGTGGGAAACTGTGATATAGGGACGCTAGTCTCTATGGAGTTATCCTTGAGATACCACCCTTCTTAAAATGTAACTCTAATCCCTAATTGGGAAACAGTGCTTGGTGGGTAGTTTAACTGGGGCGGTTGCCTCCTAAAGAGTAACGGAGGCGCACAAAGGTTCACTATCATCGGATGGAAATCGATGAGATAGTGTATTCGCATAAGTGAGCCTGACTGAGAGACCTACAAGTCGACCAGACACGAAAGTGGGTGAAAATGATCCGGCATTAACACGTGGAAGTGATGTCGCTCAACGGATAAAAGTTACCCTAGGGATAACAGGCTGATCGCGTCCAAGAGTTCACATCGACGACGCGGTTTGGCACCTCGATGTCGGCTCGTCGCATCCTGGGGGTGGAGAAGCTCCCAAGGGTATGGCTGTTCGCCATTTAAAGCGGTACGCGAGCTGGGTTCAGAACGTCGTGAGACAGTTTGGCCCCTATCTGCTGTAGGCGTGTAGAAATTTGAGAAGATCTGTTCCTAGTACGAGAGGACCGGAATGGACAAACCCCTGGTGTATCGGCTGTCAGGTCTACTGGCACTACCGAGTAGCTAAGTTTGGAAGGGATAACCACTGAAAGCATCTAAGTGGGAAGCCCACTTCAAGATTAGATTTCTCTGCCTCGAGCAATAAGTCCCCTTGGAGACTACAAGGTTGATAGGTTGCAGGTGTAAGGATAGCGATATCTTCAGCCAAGCAATACTAATCGGACGAATGAATTTTAATACTATCTTAACAATTATTTATTTATAATTGGTTATTGACTAACTTTGAGTGTTCTTATTATATTGAAGGCTGTTTTAAACAGTATGTTCTTTATATAAAAAATTGATATTAGGTTCTTGGTAGTTATAACGGCTGGGGTACACCTGTTCCCATCCCGAACACAGAAGTTAAGTCAGCCCGTGCCGATGGTAGTGCATCTCGTAGATGTGTGAGAGTAGGTAGCTGCCAAGACTTTGATATCAATTTTTTTTTCGCTCTAAAATAGTGCTGTGTATTTTATGCACGAGTAGCTCAGTTGGAAGAGCAGCGCCCTTCTAAGGCGAAGGTCACAGGTTCGAGCCCTGTCTCGTGTACCATTTTTTTTAACTACTTGACTCTATTTGAAATAAAAATATACTAGATAGTATATACCTCGGGTGATTAGCTCAGTTGGCGAGAGCATCTGCCTTACAAGCAGGGGGTCATAGGTTCGAATCCTATATCACCCACCATTAAACAATTAAACAAAGAAAAAACTCACTATATCATTAGTGAGTTTTTTCTTTGTATACTATTATATCCCCAACGTTTTATTTACTTTATCTCTTATTTCATAATATCTTTTAACATTACTTCTTAATATCTTCTTATCAGGTTCAGGGAATACTTCTTTAAAAGCTGGAGCCTTGGTAAGTTCAGGAAAAGTTTTTTCGGCCCATTCTTTTATGATATCAGGGGATACAGAAGCTCACGGAGAAGCTCATAGAAGTGAGGCATATCTTCCATCATTTGAATATACCATTTTTGTTCCAAAATATAATTCTCAATTTTCAATAATTTGTACTCTTTGACCAGCACGTATAAATTCCCAATTAAATCCTTCACGACTTCCAAGTCAAGGTGCGAATTTCTCTAATTCTTTAATGAGAGCTTCTTCACTCGTTGCCTTAATCGTTTCTTTAATCAAGTACTTCATAAGGTGTAGGTTGTGTACCGAGCTTTTTAGCATAGAAGGAATATCTCCAAGACTGATGGTTTCTAGATACTCTAGAAGGCTTCCATTTTTCTTCATCTTTAGATTAAATAGCGCAAATGGACCAAAAAGTATATGGGTTTCATTATTTATATAACGTATATCAAGATGTGGAACTGACATAGGTGGAGATCATTTTTCAGCTTTTCCATAGGCTTTGGTATTATATATATCTGATATATTTTTTACATCTGGTGCATATAAAAAACCTCATCCTATAGGGAAACTAGCATATTTCTTTGCTTGAGGTATACCTGACTTCTTGAGAAGTCATATAGCCCCTCATCATGCTGCCGAGAGAATCGTATCAGCTTGGTAGTTCTTTTTTATTTTATCCTTATTTATACTTTTAACATTCCATTTCCCCTTTTTCTTTTTTATTTCATCAACATAGGTATTATAGTGAATTTCAATGTTTTCTTGACTCTCTAAATATTCTGCCATTTCTTCAGTAAGTTTTCAATAGTTAACATCAGTTCCAGTTGGAACCATAGTTGCTGCTATTGGATCGTTTTCTTTCCATTTATTGGTTATAAGAGGAATCCATTTTGATATTTCTTTGAGGTTCTCAGAAAATACCATTTTATCAAAAAAATGATGTTTTTTCAACTCTTCATATCTTTTTCTAAGAAAGCCTATATCTTTTTTATGTACTACAGATACATGCTTTACTTTATGGATGATATCAGCAGCATTTTTAATAATGCCTTCTTTTGATAGATATGACCAAAATTGTTTAGATATATTATATTGTACATGGATATGGAGTGCTTTTTCTATGTCTACATTATGTTTATCTCAAGGAGTAAAGTTGAGTTCACAATTTGATTCGTGACCAGTTCCGGCATTGTGAAGTGCACAACTACATTCCTTTGCTGGACCTGACTCAGATTCTAAGATAATGATTCTAATAGATTCTCAGATACTTTTAGAAAGCTCATTTACAAGTGTTGCTGCAGTAATTCACATAACTCACGCACCTACAATTACAAGAACTTTTTCTTTTGTAGAAGAGGATTGTTCTTGTATATCTGAAGTATTTTCCTTATTTTTTCAATGAGGATTTGAATCTAATTTTTTTCAAAACATGATCTTATATTTAAAAATTATATAGATATTATAAGTATATAAATTAAAAAGTCAACAATTGTTTTACAGTTCATTAAATAGATAAAAAGTAAAGCTTTTTTTTTAGATTTTCTTTGTAGAATCTCTTAATCTGTTATACTCCTTATAAGAACAATTCTTCTGAATAAAATCAAACAAATTGAATAATAAAAATGCTAAAAATCATTAAAAAATTTATTTCTTTTTTTCTCATCCTGAGTGTAATAATCCCAGAAGGTTTTTGGGGTATTTCGAATGCGATTTCAAATACTTGGGATTTTAATAGTTCGCCTGATTATACGTTTTCAAATACAGGTGAACTCAATGTATTATGATGAGTTGGGAAATTAGAAAGTTATGGAGAAGAGATGGGGACTATTACATCCTGACCCACTTTTTTGGACGGTGCAAATGAAATTATTACGAGTGGAAACTATGCATATGTAGCTTCATATAATAATAATGCAGTAGAGGTGCTTGATATCACTGATCCTAATAATCCTATTCATACCTGAAGTATACAAGCTTCAGGATCTATTCCACTCTATTGAGCATATAGTCTCGTAAAGAATGGAAACTATCTGTATGTTGTATCATATATAAGTGATTCTTTAACGGTAATTGATGTATCTACCCCAACAAACCCAACTTATAGCACGAGTATTACTAATAGTGCAGGAACTAGGCTTGATTGACCGAGGGGTATAGAGTTTGATGGAACGCATGTGTACATTACTTCTTTTGAGGATGATGCTTTACAAGTTATTGATGTATCTACTCCTACTTCACCATCAGCAGCATGATTCTTACAAGATGCTGCAAGATTAAACGGTGCTACAAATCTGAGTATTACGGGGAGTTATGTATATGCAACAGCATATAATGATGATAGCCTTCAGGTAATAGATATATCAACTCCCGCATCGCCTTCATTTGCTGCAGAATTAGTTGATAATGGAACAACAGAACTTGATGGGGCCTGGTGAATCAAAATATTATGAACGAATGCTTATATTGCTTGAGAAGTTGATGATGGAATAGAGGTAGTCGATATTAGCACTCCTACGGCACCTGTTCATCTCGGTGCTCTTTCAAATGGAGGAAGTACTTTTTTAAATGGACCGAGATGAGTTGATATAGATGGGAACTATCTCTTTGTCAGCGCTTTTAACAATGATGCACTACAACTCATTGATATTAGTAATCCAGCATCACCTATGGATACTTTGTATCTGAGAGATCAAGTAAAACTGGATGGTGCTACCAGTGTTGAGGTAGTATGAAACTATGCTTATGTAACGAACTATAATGCAAATAGTGTAGAAGTAATTGATGTAACGAATAGATGAGGATTAACATTTGCTTGAGAGATAGCAAGTTCATCAACGAAACTGGTAACCCCAACCAGAACAATAGTTTCAGGAAACTATGCCTATGTAACTTCTTTTGCTGATAATGCTATTGAGGTTATCGATATTTCAAATGTAAATAGTCCGAGCCATGCTGCGAGTATGGTTGGATCTGCTACCAACTTACTATATGGAGCAAGTGATGTAAAAAAGGTTTGAAACTATCTCTATGTAGCTTCCTATACCAGTGATGCTTTAGAAATAATAGATGTAACGACTCCTACAGCGCCGGTTCATCTGTCCAGTCTTGCTAATGTTGCTGCTACTAAGCTGAATGGAGCGAGGTGAATAGATGTAGTGTGAAACTATGCATATATTACTTCATATCAAGATGATGCGTTACAAGTAATAGATATATCTACTCCGAGTACTCCAGTAGAAGTATGATATCTACAAGATGCAACGAGGCTTAATCAAGCAGTGAGTGTACGAGTGAGTGGGAGTTATGCGTATGTTACCAGTTATGCTAATGATAGTTTGGAAGTAATAGATATATCTACTCCATCAGCTCCTATTTTTACATGACAATTAGTTGATTCATGAAGTACCGAACTCAATGGAGCTTGGTGAATAGAAATATCTTGAAATTATGCTTATGTTGCAGGGTATATCGATGATGGGATAGAGATAATTGATATTAGTACTCCAACAGCTCCAACGCATGCAGCAGCTGTAACCAATGGTTGAGGAACGGAACTCAATGGTCCAAGGTACCCCTATATAGATGGTACTGATCTGTATGTAGCATCTTATAATAGTGATGCCTTGCAAATAATAGATATTACAACTCCAACCGCTCCTTCGGTTCAATGAAACCTTATAGATGCCACCAGACTGAATGGAACATATAGTCCTTTTGTGGTTGGGAATAATACTTTTATGACATCCTATGATTGAAATAGTTTCCAGATTCTTAATACTGCAAATAAAAATAATCCAAGCTTCCGTTCAGAACTAACATCGGGGACACCAAAATTAGTAACTCCTTCTAGTGTAGTAGTTGATGGAGTATATGCCTATATAGCTTCATACAATGATAATTCTATAGAAGTTCTTGATGTTACTGACCCAAGTAATCCAATACATACATGAAGCATTACAGCATCTTCGACGATACCTCTTTATTGAGCAAATGATTTAAAAAAAGTATGAAACTATCTTTATGTTACATCCTATATTAGTGATTCGTTATCCATAATAGATGTATCGACTCCAACGGCACCAACCTATTCCACTGGTATTACGAATGCTGATGCTGGAACAAGATTGAATGGAGCAAAGGGAGTTGATGTAGTATGAAATTATGCTTATATTTCTTCATATCAACATGATGCGTTACAAATAATAGATATTACTACACCTACTGCACCTTCTGTAAGTTGATTTTTACAAGATGCTGTTAGGTTAAATGGAGCTACCAGTGTTTCAGTAACAGGAAGTTATGCATATGTAACCAGTTATTTAGATGATAGTCTACAGGTAATAGATATTTCTACTCCAGCATCTCCGTCTTTTAGTGGTGAACTTACTGATACTTGATCATTAGAGTTAGATGGTCCATGGTGAATAGAGATATCGGGGAATTATGCCTATGTCGCAGCATATCAAGATGATGGAATAGAGGTAATTGATATATCTACACCAACTGCTCCAGCTCATGCTGCAGCAGTTACAAATGATGCAAATACAAGATTGAATGGACCGAGAGATCTCCATAAAGTGGGGGATAACTTATACGTAGCATCATATGCAGATGATTCTATGCAGGTTATAAATATAGCTACTCCAACAGCTCCGGTTGCTGAGGCACTTATAAGAGATAATATAAAACTTGATGGAGCAAGTGGAGTATTTGCATCAGGGAGTTATGCTTATATAACCTCATATTTATGAAATGTACTTGAAGTAATAGATATTTGAAGTGCTTCTGCTCTAAGTCTTACTTGACAGGTAGAGAGTTGACCAACAAAATTATGAGATGCAAGAGATATAATTGTGGATGGAAACTATGCATATATTGCTTCATATGGAGCTGATACAATAGAAATATTAGATATTATTGATCCAGATAATCCAGTTCATACTTGATCGATTTCAGCTTCTGCTACTGTAGAATTGGATGGAGTCAATGATTTAAAAAAAGTATGAAATTATATTTATGCTGCTTCAGATGTTAGTGATGCATTAGAAATTATTGATGTATCTACTCCTACTGTTCCAAGTCATGTAGCAAGCTTAGTAAATGGAGGGACAACTATGCTGAATGGAGCAAGAGGTATAGATGTGGTATGAAACTATGCTTATCTTACCGCTTATAATGATGATAGCTTACAAATAATAGATATCTCAACTCCTGCAAGTCCTTCTGAGGTTGCGTATGTACAAGATGCTGCGAGACTCAATGGAGCTACGAATGTAACGGTAAGTGGAAGCTTTGCTTATGTAACAAGCTTTATCGATGATAGTTTACAAATAATAGATATTTCTACTCCTGCTTCACCAACACTTACATGAGAGTTAGTGGATGATGGTACGAATATGCTTGATGGAGCGAGCGGAATTGCAGTTTCTTGAGATTATGCTTATATTGCTTGATACAATGATGATGGAATAGAGATAGCTGATATTAGTGATCCAACTTCTCCTACTCACGTAACAAGCATTACAAATGGAGCTGCTGTGAGATTAGATTGACCAAGAAATGTTCATATTGATGGAGATTACTTATATGTGTCATCATATGATGATGATTCTCTGCAAGTGTTTGATATTAGTGACCCTACGACACCAACAGAAATATTTTTTATTACCAATTCTACTGATTTAGATGGGGCAAGAGGTATATTTAAGTCTTGAAGTTTCATATATATGACTTCTGAACTTGGTGATGGAGTAGAAGTTTTGAAGGAAGTCTATTATAGTGGAAGTGCATATATAAGTCCAGATGTAAGTCTTTGATATAGCCAAACGATTAATAGTTTTACTGGGGCTCTTTGAATAAATAACGAATGAAGTGTTACCTATCAGATATCAAAGGATGGATGAACGACTCGGTACTACTATAATGGTGCTTCTTGGGCAATAACTACATGATGAACGTCGGAATCTAGTTCTCTATCAGTTATTAATACAAACCTAGCTGCTTTTAATGCACTTGGCTGATGAACGGATCAATTTACGTGGAAGGCCTTCTTTAATTCTGATAATACTCAAAAGGTAGAACTTGATGAACTCACTTTGCAATATGGGGATATTATAGATCCAGTGATTACCTCAGCTTTTCCTGAAGAAAATGATTTACTTCCGAAGCATAATTTTAATATCATTTTTGCTCACGAGGATGAGGCTTTGTGAAGTGGTATTAACACAGCTTCTGGAATCCTAGATTTATATAGATGGGATGGAGCCACTTGGGGAGCAGATATTTCTGATACCTATATAGATTTTACGGGTTCTACTATCACCACTTCTTCAGCGACATATCCAACTCTTAATATTGGGTATGGGAAATACAAAATGGATTATTTTATTAGTGATAATGCTGGGAATCAGACCTCAACTTGAGTTATATTCTATGTGGATGAGCCATCACTTACTATTAGTACGGGGAGTGTAGATCTATGAGACCTTTCAACCGTATCAAATACTTTCTCTACGGAGTTTGTTTTAACAGTAGAAACGGTTGGAGCTCCATTTGATATTATCTTGAATAATACCACCCCTCTTGCTTATTTTTGAACCGTTATACCAGATTGGGATGGGAGTAATGGGTTTTGATATGACCAAGATCCCTATACGTTGAATATTTCAGCTATTGGAGTTGATCAAGTTATAGGAACCCAAACGGGGAGTATTAATACTGATGGGAATAGAAATAGTTACGTCTATAAGATAAAATTATGAGCTCTGATTAATGCTGAGCAATTTTGATGAACCTATAGCGGAAATGTTAATTTTTGACTGAATTTAACGTATTAAAATTTAATAAAGAAGAATTTTTGAATTTTTTACATTAATATGTTACTATAATTACAGTATTTATAAATTAATTTATAGAATCGTGCTTTTACTTTCAACATCATCTTTGAATGGATACGGAATACATAGGATTTTTAGCTTTGCAAAGAAAGCAAAATATGATGGATTAGACTTATTTTTTACGAGTTCAAATCATGATTTATGGGACAAGGAATATATTAAAGAACTCAGTACGACTTTTAAGGTTCCAGTTTTATCTATTACGGTATCGCTCAAATGAATGAACGAGAAAAAGGTAGATCAAATTATTGATATTGCAAAATTTGTTTGAGTTCAGGTTATAACTTTTTCTCCACCTCATTTTTCTGATAAAAATATTACATGGTTTAATAAATATTTATTAAAGGTAAAGAGAGATACTCATTTGAGTATTGCCATTCAAAATGTTGAATCTAAATTTATATTCTTCATCATTCCTGAATATAAAAATGCAACCCTATCAGAAATAAAGAGAATTACTTGAGATACAACACTCAATCTTCTCGGTATAGATAGCTCTTCTGGAATGGATATACTCAAGGCACAAAAGCATCTTGGAAATAGCGTGAAGAATGTATTTTTTGCTGATAAGCGTTGAAGTAAGATCGGCTTACTTCCTTGAGCTGCAGGAGGAGGTATTTCATACCTACCCCTTGAGAGTTTTTTCATGAAGCTTAAGGCTGGGTGATATAATTGATTCATTACCCTAAAGGTGAAACCATCTGAACTCTGAGTAGGGAATGAAGAAAGAGTATTACAAAATTTAGAATTTGCTAAGAACTACTATATAAAACATTATTTAAGTTTTAAATAATAAAAGAGAGCTTATGAGCTCTCTTTTATTGTGTCTAATTTTTTCTTTCCTTCAATATAAGCAAAATACCAGATAGAGGTAGTAAATACTTCCAGTACGGCAGTGAGGTATCAGAGTAATAAGATGAAAAATATAAATAATGTAGAGAGTATAGTGATAGCTACAAATAAAAATATTTTAGATGTTATAAATCAAAGGGCAATTACCATAATAACAGGGAAACTTAGGAATATCACAAAGTTTATAATGACTCTTATATTGAGAAAGAGGAGAAGAAGATGGAGTTTAAGAGTAGTTTTGAAGTTAAAAATAGCTATCTTTGCAGAGGATCATATAGATTCATATATTTTTTTATTTTCGATAATAATTTCATACTTTGCATATGAAAAAAGTATATTTATAACACTTCCGAGTATAAAGATTATAAAAAAAGCATAGTTTATGTAACTAATATATTCAATACCAATAAATCTTATAGTAAAAAGATATCCATTAAGTATACTCATGAATTTAAACTCAGAGAATATGTTGTTGTATTCAAAGAGAGGTAAGAACTTATATAGTCCAAGTGAAAAGGCTTCACTTGCGTCGAGTTCCTTTTGTTTGTTTTTATGTTCAATATATTGTATGAGACCTCATTCAAATATCGGAGTCAGTATAAAGTAAACTATTAAAAATATTATGAAAGCAACGATTACTTCAGTGATATAATCAGAGTGAAAGAATTTTAATATAATTACAAGAGCAGCTTCTTTTTTTCAAAAAAGTTCTACGTATGTATATATTGATTGGTATACCAGAAGTACACTGAGGAATATAATTGAAAGAACACCAGGAAGGAAGTAAAATCATTTAATCTTACTATCATTTCTAATTATATCCCAAGCAGGAATTATAATGTTGTCTTTCAAGGGGTTAATCATTTAATTTTTTGATGATAAATGTAAGGAAGTTTATAGGAGACTTGTTTTCAAAGTTTATTATTTTTTTATCAAGAATATACATATTGCTAAGAATCTCAGACCTTAATGATTTATTTGGAATGTATTCTTTGAGGGAGGTATTCTTTATATTCTTATCTATAAGTATACTAATTTTTGGAGTATAGAGAGTTTTAAGAATTTGTTCTTTTTCAAGTATCTGTAACACTTTCTTTTGTATTGGCTCAATTCTTGTTTTTTGGAGGGTATCTCCTTTTAATTCCTCCAAGAGGATATCAAGACTTGTTTTTCTTATATTGCTAAAGTTATATCAATTCTTTACTTGGCTCGAATGGAGGTATGGAAATAAATTAAAAGGGAAATATCAAAGATTAATCCCAGCAAGAATCATGTCGTAGTCTTTTTCCTTTCCAATGACCTGTTTGAGTTGATTAAGGGCTATAGGTCTTAACTTCACATTTATTCCAACACTTTCTAAGGATGTTTTTATGTATACAGCTGTTTTTTCAATTTCATTTTCTCATAGGATATATACGAGATCAAGAGAAAATTTTTCTAAGTCTTTATTATAGTATAAGTTCTCATCAAGTTCGTTTATACTTTGGGTTTTCTTATCAAGTTCTTCATTACTTTCTAGTTCTATTGTCTCGAGTTGTTTTCTTAATTCTTCCTTTTTCTTTTCTTCTTCTATGAGCTTATTTACAAGTATTATCTCAGCTCACTCTAATACTTTTTTATCTTTATGATACACAAACGTTACTTCCTCATAGAGTTTTTTCTCTCAGTCTATAGTATAATTTATTTTATAGGTGTTTTCTCATTCTTGAGTATTTTGTGCAAGAGGAAAGTAAAAGTACCTATTGTTTGCTGTGAATGTTTCAATTTTTTGTTCATTTATATGGACTTCACTTGTGTTTTCAGGGGTTACTCATTTCAGTATAACATTATTTTTTGTAATAAAATTATACCTATCCACATATTCAGGAAGTATAATATACTCAGAATCTTTTTGGAAATCAGCTATTGTTTTTCAGGTGAGTGTTTCACTTTCTTCTTGGTCTTTTATGTTTGCTTCATTTGAATAGGGTTCTTTTGTTTTTTCCAAGTCTTTTAAGAATTTTGATTTTTTGTAGTATCAGAGTTTTGATATAACATTTTCTAAGTTTTTATTTGAAGCTTTTGATGAAGATACAGTTCCTGTTAAATAGGGAGTGTCCACTATCTTAAAATTATCTTCTCATAAAATTTTTAATAGATTTTCTTGGTTTATTTGGTTGAGTATGAAGTTTCTCAGAGAAACATCTTGTACCTTATCTTTGTTTAAAAATATTCATACATACTGAGGGAGAGAGTATTGTTGAACGTCAAACCTTGGAATACTTTCTCATATAAGATTATTCTTATCATTAAATATATTTATAGAATCTTTATTTCTTAGTAAATCATTTGGGGTAGCAAATAGCTTTAAGATTAATTTATCTATTATTACAGGGTTATTTAGATAATTTTCATTTTTTTCCAATATAAATTTAGTAACTCACAGAGTAAGGTCTCTTGATACATTGATAATTTTATATCTTCAAGAATATATTCCGTCGATGGTGGAAAAGTTTCATTTTAAGTTATCTTCTCATATTTCGTCTATAACTTCTTTTGGAAGAATAGGTTGAAAAAGGACATTGAGGAAGTTTATATCAGACTTTTTATTTTTAAATGTGATAATGTTATTTTCTCAGGTTATTTCGGTTTCTAACAAAAGGGATTGAATAATAGGGTTTGTATTAGTATTTTGTAATATTTTATATGTCGCTATTATATCTTCAACACTGATTTCTTTCCCATTTGACCAAAGAATATTGTTTTCTAAATAACATTCTATATATAGAAGGTTACTAATATCACAACTTGCTATATCTGACACTATTTTATCTTCTGAAATATCATACCTTAAAATAGATCTATATAATAGATTGACGATATATTTATTATTTCAATTAAGAGGTTTTAAAGGGTTAAGGTTTGGGAAGTTTCCAACGAGTCACTCTGAAATACTTCATCACTTTATAGCAATAAGTTCAGCATCATGATATAAATAAACATATATGAGGTGTGAGAGTGGCAGCAAAAAAAACACTATACTAATTAAAAGCAAGTATTTTTTTAGCTTTAAAATTTCATTTTTCATAATTGTGAAAGGAAATTACTTACTTAATAGGAATAGCGCAAGAGAATTTAATACAAATCATACTCAAAGAATAACAGTAGCATTATGTAATACTTTTTCAGCTCATCTTTTAGTGATTTCGCCCATTCATCCACTCATACTAGCAAGATTTAAACTTACATTTTTATTTTGTATAAGGATCACAAATATAAGTAGTATACTTATGATAACTTCAATAAACTTAAGAACGTCTAACATGTTTACTTTTTAGAAAATAACAACTGGCTAACTATATTTAAAATAGTAAAAATTGCAACTGCAATTATAAAGTTTACTCATCCCTCAATGGTATAGGATACGTTTGGTATGACCAATATTTTATTTACAATGTGGTCAAATAGCTTTAAAATGACACCATTAATAATAAATACTACCAGTCAGAAAAATACAAAAAAGAGAGGAATCGATAATATTTTTAATATAGGCCTTATAGTAGCATTAATTATTCATAGAATAATACCTCACAATATATATGTTTTTAATCATCCTACTACTATTATTCCTGCTGTAATTCATTTTGCTGAATTTTCTCAGAGTAAATAGGTCATCAAGAATAATATAAGGGCATTGATTATGATAGATAATATGATTTTCATAGATTTTTAATTTTAGATTTATAGTTTAAGTTTTGATATTATTTTTTCTGAAAGAGTAAGTTCTGATTTGGGCTTTTCTTCTAAGAAGTTTCACAGAACATCTTTTAATTCATTTGCAGTAGAATTATCAATAACCAGGTCAATATGCTTCAGTCATTTTTTATTTAAATTCAGTCTTAAAAATATAGCATTTTCTCCACTATATATAAAAGAGTAGGAATCAATTTTTGAGTAATCATAGAAACTACTTCAAACTTTTACTCCGAGTAAGGTAATAATAACATTAATCTCTTCATCAGAGTTGTTTTCTATAAAATAAACGAGTCCAGCAATGAGGAGCACAATAAAACTCATTCCATACTGCTTGGTCATAAATCACCATATAGAGAGACCTATTACAATAGAGAGGGCTATAATATACCAAGTCGTTCATCTTTCTCTCTTGTCACTAAATTTCCATGTATAGATAGTATCTGTTGCCATTTTAGCTAAAATTATCAATTATAAACTTTATTATAAACCATGCGAGTGAAGCGATTGCAAATCAACTCAGCGCCATAATAATAGTATCTTTTCACTTTGTCTTATCCTGTTCTAGAGAACCAAATAATATTTTATACGCTCAAATAATGATGAAAATGATCGCTACGGTTCCAGCTATTTCCATAAAAAAGTTTATGGCTCATTTAAGAATATTTGGGATATCATCTATATGGATATCTCAAGTTCTGATAGCTGTTACAGTTTCTTCATCATTATCTCTAAACTCCCCTAATACTCATCCATCAGAGAAAGATGCTTGAGTAGAGAGAAAAATTCATAGAGCTGTAAGCGAGATTTTTTTTACTAGGGAGTACATAATTATTTATTGGTTAAGTCATAATTTGAAATATCTTGTATGCTTGCAAGATTATCTAAGTTTGGATTATAGTAGTCTGTTAAGAATTTTACGAGTTCAGCCTTTTCAAGTACTTGAGCCTTTATTCATATATTTTCAAGTCATGTCTTTATGGAATTAGTTCTTCATAGAAGACCTTTTTTCATTTTTGAAAAATTTCTTATTTGGCTTCTGACTTTGAGTATATCAGCAGCTCCATTAATAGATTGCCAAAAATCAGTGAATACTCAAGTAATTCAGCTATCTTTGACACTTTTGTTTTCATTTTCATCAAAAGGAAGAACGATATAGAACTCTTTTTTCATAATTTGAGCGACTTCAACTAGTTTTTTAAGGTATTCTATATACTCATAGGTTTGATTTTGCAAGAGAGGATTTTCCTGTTTTATAGCTTTGTCATTTAACTTGGATAGATAAGAATCTATATCGAGCTTCTTTGATCGTACCATTATTTGTATAGGGAAATCAAGGGAGTTTAAAAAACGTTGAAAACTCACTATAATTGAATCCTGTTCATCAGTATTTTTCAGAAGGAAATTAATGGCACTACATTGTAAAATGAGTCTCGCACTATCATCTTTCATAATAATAATATTTTCCCTTATTTGAGAAAAAGGGAGATATCTTTGAGTAGAGCTATCAGGGTGTTCTTTTTTTGTATTTTTAACCGACATTTTTTTGTATTTTAAAGTTTATTGAGTTTATCTTCAAGCTCGTTTATTTTATCGATTTTAGATTTAAAATCTATTTTTTCTTCTTTTTTCTCTTGAGTACTACTAAGGTATCCTATATCTAATGGGCTGAAGCTATCAACTCATTTTATCCATTTTCTTGTTTCTACATTTACTTTTTGTCTTACAAATGAGAGCACAAAACGTATAAAAGACATTTCAGCTATTTTGAATTTTGCAATAGCAAATGAGAGTCCTGCAATAAATACAGAGGGGATTGCGGCTATTTCTACTCATAGAGTTGGAGCAAGAGATTTGAATATACTATATCCGATTCAAGATCATACCATAAGTATCGTCAGTTGCCTGAGACTTAAACCTAGGAATATCGGATCTTCATTTTCTATTTGTACGGGTATTTTGTATTGCATAGGTATTTTTTAAAAACATAAGTTTATTTTAGTGATTTTTCCTTTATTTTCAAGCTAGAATACAGAGAATAATCTTGAATTTTTTTTGTTTCTCGTTATAATGTTTATACATCTGTTTTAGAGGTGGCATGCTGGAATAATTTTCCTTACACTCATAAAGTGTAGAAAAGCTCTTAGCGTTATCCCTATGAGGGTTTATTCTTTCAGAAAGGGTAATAGGCTTTTCTAAATCGTTCCTAATTTAATAAGGAATACAAAACTTTTTAGCTGACCTTAAAACGGATTTTTTAAAAATGCAAGATAAAGCTTATAATGAAAAATGTATAGTTTTTGTCTTGTATTTTTCTTAATATTCATATAATGACTTTTGTGTTTAACTTTATTTAAGGAAAAATAAACAAATGACTCTACTAAGTGATGATCAATTAAAAAAATTAAGGGCTTCAGGAGTACAGGTTCCTTGGGTGAATGAAGACTGTATCGGATGTTCTGCTTGTGTTGCTATTGCACCAGATGTTTTTGAACTCAATGATGAGGGAAAAAGTGAGGTAGTGGAGTTAGCTACATATGAAGAAGGGGAAGTGAATGATGCTATTTCAGCATGTCCGGTGGATGCTATTTACTGGGAAAAATAGATTTTATTTAAAAATTTTAATATATAACCTTATATATACCATGAGACTACAATACAATAAAAAAGGTTTCACTCTTATAGAGTTACTAGTAGTTATTACTATAATCGGTATTCTAGCTACAGGAGCGGTTACTGTATATACTTCACAAATTCAAAAAGCAAGGGATACTACAAGAATAACGAGTATGAGTGCATTTAGATGAGCTTTAGAACAAGCTTTTCAAGACATGTCTATGTATCCTGGTAAGGCAGTAACGCAGGCAGCTACTACTTCTTGTGACTCAGGAGCAACAAAAACAAACTCTTCTGTATATTGTGTAGTTACTCTTGGTTTCTTAAATGCTCTTCCAAAAGATCCACAAGATGGAAAATCTTGAAATGGTTCGAGTTTGGTATTTACTTATAATACTGCAGATCTAAACTGAGTTGAAAATCAGCAATATGAGATTAGTACTTGAGTAGAAGCTGATTGATTTAAAGCATCAAAAGCAGCGAATTCGGTAGATGGTTGAAATGATGATAATAGAATAGAATTCTGAGTTCCATGAGTTGGAATTAACACTTGTGTGAATGGAACATCAGCTTGTACTGCAGATAGTACTGCTGGAGCAATTTCAGCTGCATCGTGTTCAGTATTAAATGCTACCACTGGAAATGTTGTTATAAGAGGGAATTGTCCATAAGCTCAATAAATTAAACAATAAAAAACTTCTAATATATATTAGAAGTTTTTTATTGTTTTAAAAGTTATTTATCATATCAGTTTCTATAGAATATAAGATGAAGTCTTTTTCTTGGAAATCCTTGATTTTCATTTTCTCTTTTAATACTGGGATAAAGTCTTCTCAAGTAAGTAAGAGAGGGGTAATATTCGGAAGTACTATTCCCATAGTATTATAGTCATTTTTAATGGCAAGAACTCCATTTTTGATAGGATCAATAGAGAGTATTTCTTTATCCTTGAGGATAGTTCTTGATTTGATCATATCAATTCTAATTTTTAGTTTTGCTACTTCATCAAGTTTTATAGGAGAGAATCTAGAATCTTTTGATATAGCTTGAACAGTATTTTCTATAATTTCTAAAACTATATTTTCTCCTAATTCTTTGATATTTCCAGCTGATCACCTGACTTCTCCATTTTTGTAGATAGTAACAAAAATACATCATTGAGTATCTAAAAGAGATTTATCCTCAATCTTGATATCATCAATAGTAGGTGATTTGAGGTATTTTGTGTAAAAATCAAGAGTTTGTTTTGCTATGTCTAACATAAATTATGAAAGGGTTAAATAGTATTTTTTTCTTCTTCTTCTCTCAGGAGTTCTTTTTCTTCCATTTCAATTTGGTAAAAAATATCTCAGAGTTGGTCTTGGTTACTATACTTATGGTAATGAAAATATAGGTATTCAAAAACCTGTTTAAAGAAAGTAGTTGAGAAGTTGATAATAGGGAGTAGGAGTACGAGTGATAAGAGTTTTGCAAATCAGCTACTAAATGAACTAAATATAATGACGGTGAGTATGATACTTATAAAAAGACCTACAAAGCTTCCATATATACCAGTCAAAATGTATCTATAGTTATTCAGCACTTCTAGTATGATACTGGTTCAAAAGGTAACAATAATCGTATGGAATAGGAATACTACCATGATATTATCATAGTTTTGTATTCCTGCATATATATAAATAGGGGTAATAAAGACATAGCTAAGGAAAGCAAAAAAACTAATTTGTCATAGGATAACTATATTTTTCTTGTATCTTTCAGAATCTGTAAGGTGGGCAATGATATAAGTAAGAACTATAGTGGTAGTTGTTCATATAAGGGTTATGATGGATAGGAGGATAGGAAATATAGAGCTCGTTTGTATTCCGGTTCTTGCTTGTTCAAAGGTTCCTGGAATAGAGACAATATTTGATATGAAAAAAGTAATAACCAGTATAAGAATACTTCCGATTATTCCGGCTATCAGACTTCCTAGTGAATTAATAAGGATATTTTGAAAGTTTAGTTTTTTTGGTCAGAAGGTCATGTTTTATTTTTATATAAATAATATAAATAGAGTCCAGCACCTATGGTGATAAAACTATCTGCTAGGTTGAATACTGAGAAATATTCTACTCCTATAAAGTCTATCACATATCATCTCAATACTCTCTCTACTCCATTTCCAATGGCTCAAGCAAGTATGAGTCAAAAGGATATATCAATTAACCAGTTCTTTTTCTTCTTTTCTTCTTTCCAATAATAACAAAAAATGACTCATATCAAAATAATAGTAATGATTTTTAATAGGAGGCTTGGAATTGCTATCGAAAAAGCGATTCAAGTATTCTCAATATAACCCAAGTATAAAAAGCTTCACAAGATGTTTATCTGATCTTGTAAGTATATATTTGCAAGAACTTTACTAAGTAAATCAAGGAAAATTCAGGAGAGTAGGATCTTGTAGAAAATATTGACAGTCATTTTTTAATTATTATGATAATTTTGTATAGTTTTATTTATAAGATTATACCTGTTCTTTTTAAAAACAAAAATAAATTTTTTAAGGTTTCATTATGAATAGATTTCTTAGATTACCCCGATTTTTCACAAAATAAAGTCTAAGAAAGACTTGACACAGCGATGCAGACTAGAATAGAAGTATATACCCTTTAACTTCTATTTTTTATGAGTAAAATATTAACAGATAG
>Ga0228620_1000411_pt1 | contig 23382 bp, 3 predicted proteins | sample 23DmetaG_FD_186030 | JGI IMG/M metagenome (GOLD analysis project Ga0228620, IMG submission 186030) | Seawater microbial communities from Monterey Bay, California, United States - 23D | ecosystem: Environmental > Aquatic > Marine > Coastal | place: USA: California | collected 2016-10-06 | reverse complement strand
TTAACGATTCGCTTATTTTATCAAGACTTTCTGGCATAAGTGCTGCTGAAGCGGTATCTGGATTGACTGCGGCGGTTAACAGTTTCACAAAAGCTGGTTTAACCACTGGAGAAGTTCTCAACAAGATTAGTAATGCCGCTAACCAATTCGCTGTATCAGAAAGAGACCTCATTGAAGGTTTTAAGCGTTCTGCATCTGTTGCAGAATTAGCTGGTGTTAGTATTGACGAACTTGGGGGCATCATAACCGCAGTTCAGCAGAAAACAGCGCGTGGTGGAGCTGTTATTGGTAACTCCTTTAAAACAATTTTTACTCGTATTGGTAGGTCTGAAAACTTAGAACTACTTAGTAGTATTGGTGTACAAGTTACAGATTTACAGGGCAAGATATTGCCAGCTACAAAGCTTATAGAAAACCTTGCAAAAGAAATAGAAAATCTTGGGGATGTAGAGGTTAGGGATATAACTCAAAAAATCGGTGGTGGTTTCCAGATCGCTCCTTTGCTTGCTGCTCTTTCCGATTATAGTAGCGAGACTTCGGTAGCTATACAGGCTACAGAGGCATTTAGAAATGCGTCAGACCAAGCTTACAAGAAAAACGAAGCTCTTAACCAAACGTTATCAGCAGCGATTAACAGAACGACACTGAGCGTTAAAGAGCTTGCTAATACTCTAGGTGAACTTGGAGTGACAGATACTTTTAGAACGTTGTTAGATTTCTTTAACAACTTAGCAACTGGCGCTGAGAAAATACTAGACGGCGAAGGATTGGGAGGAAAGTTTGCAAGAGGTATTGTCAAAGGCTTGGGGACGGCGTTAATTCAAGGCGGACTAGCTTTGTTTGGTGTTTTAATTCTGAAATTATCAGGTCAACTAGCTAAGTTTGGTTTAGAATCTGTAAAAACATTCTTTAATTTAAACAAGGAGGCAAAAAGAGTCGCGGCTACACAGCAGCAGATAATTGGAACTTTGTTATCCGACAAGAGCATAAGAGAACAAATTCTTACTATAGAAAACTCTTCCGTAACAGTAGAACAAAAAAGGGCTCAACAAGCACAGTTCTTTAACGAAGCTCTGAAGCAGCAGCTTTCTACGTTATCTCAAATTAATGCTATCTCGGCTGGAATAGCAAGTCCTGTTGCTCGGTCTGGTTCTGTTGGTAGAGCAAAAAGAGCTGCTGGCGGATATTTACCTGTAGGAGCTGAACAAAAAGATATTAATAGCGGCGTTGGTGGCGCACCAAGAGGATCAAAGCCAGTTGTTATTCCTAATTTCGCATTTGGCGGAGGACAAAAAGGAACAATGGTCGCTAATAATAGTGAGTATATCGTTCCTAATTTTGCTGGTGGTGGATCTGCTATCTTTAACCAAGACATGGTCAAGTCAATGGGGCTACCAACTGGTGCTAAGAAGATAAATGCAGCTGGAGGGTTTATACCCAACTTCGCACAGAAAAAAGCTAATGTCGGCAAAGATTTGGTTTTGTTGACTGGGTCTCAGGGTCCTGATACTAACCCAAAGTTTTTTGTTGGTAAAGGCCCAAAAGGTGATACAAGGGTGTATGACAGTGAGGCAGAAGCCATCAAACAAGGATTGCCAAAAGAATTGGTGTATGAGGTTTTCGTACCTACATACCAATCACTAAAACCAAGGGGAGACAAAGGTGGAACATCTTTTATAGACGGTTTAGAGACAAGTATTAGGCAATTAGGGGCTGACGAAGCCGTTAGAACATCTAAAGAAATAGGAAGACCAACCGACCTCAATGGCAGAAAAGCAAATGATTTAAAAAGCAGATTTCAAAAAGGTGCTGTAAATTCTTTGTCTGGAAGTATTTTCGAAATAGCTTTAGCCTCTCTATTAGAGGACCCCCAATTTCAGGATTTTTCAGACAGGACAGACAACTCAAGGATAGATCTTCCTAAATCTAAGAACTTGTATGACGCTTTTGGAGTAAAGCCAGGAGCTGGTGATAGAGGAGCGGAAGTCAAAGGGTCTAATAGTAAGGATCTCCAGCAGTCAGCCGCTAAAAAGTTTTTTGACGTATTAGTTGGCAAGGAAGCTGCTTTTGCCTTTAAGAAAGGTACTCAATCAGCAAAAAGGGGCAATATAGACAGGGCTGCTGCTAGGGAAAAATACAAGATAACTGACGAGGATTTTGCTCGTCTGGGTGGCAGTAAAAATAAACCTGTACCCGTAACTCTTTTTGATAGTTTTAAAAAGAGATCTGCATCTGGTTACATACCAAACTTCGCACAAAACCAAAGTCCACTTGAAGAAGCTATCGGTAGAGAAAGACAAGCTGGTGTCCCAATCAATCAAGTAAGAATAAACCAAGACGGAAAATTAAGAAACAGTCAAAACCCGAATGGTCTTGCTGTAACTAACACTAGAGATGAGCCTACTGGAGCCATTCCTAAGAATGCGGCTAGCGGCTATACTCCTAATTTTGCAAGAAGATCAGTAAAGCTGGGGCTTGGAAAAGATCCAGTGCCAAATTCTGGACCAGGGACAGCTACTGTGGATTCTCTTAATAAACTAGGCAAATCTGCAGATTCAGCATCAAAAGGAGTAGACAAAACAGCAGCTTCTTCAACAGATGCAGCTGGAAAGTTATTTGGTATAAGCGCTATAGGCTTTGGTTTACAAGGTGCCTTAGGAGGGTTGTCAACAGAAGCTGACAATGTTACGAAAGGATTCCTTGAAGTCACCCAAGGGTTGACACAGGCTACTACGACGCTGTTTGCTCTTCAGTCCTTAGGTATCAAACCTGGTTTTGGGATTGGGGTTAAAAAGGACGGTTTTGGGGCAAATTTAGCTAAGTCTGGAAGTGCTCAACGGCTGGCAGGGATAAAAGCTGGTACTGGCAAGGTGGGTGCTATAGCGGCAACGAATGCTTTTGGATCTAGATTTGCTGGCGGTGCAAAATTCGGTTTAGGTAAAGTATTGTCTACTTTTGGAAGATTTGTTCCTCTTCTGGGTTCTGCGGTAATAGGCTTCCAGGTATTAAATCCAATACTCAAAAAGTTTGGTGTGGACTTGGGGGGATTAGCAGGGAAGTTTCTGACAGGCTTAGGACAATCTCTTGGTGTTCTTGATACCCCTATACAAAAAATCACGAAAAGCCTAAAAGAATTCAACGATTCTCTCGGCGATCCGTTTTCACAGGAAAATAAACAGCAGGGAGGACCATTGGCTAAAGCTATTTTAGCAGAAAGGTTGGCTTTCAGGGGTAAGAAACTGACTGGTCAAGAAAGCATAGCTGAATTACAAGAAAAAGCCAGAATAGAAAAAAACAAGGAGGTTGTCGAGAGGGCTTCCAGTGCAATATTCTCTCCAGATGATGATTTTGCCAAGTCTGCTGGATTTAGAAGAAAAACTGCTTTTGAAGCTATTCGCGGAGACTCTTCGGATACATCTCAATTTTTAAAAGGTTTATTTACGACTGGGTTTGATGATTTAACTAAACTAGTCCCTTCAGACGGAACCACCAAAGGAGGAGCTGTAGTTGACGAAAAAAAAGAGAGGGAAATAAAAGCAGCTCTTGCTCAAGCGGATTTAACTATAGTTAACGGAATAATATCAAGAATACCGAGTGAAAAACTATTAGACCCCAAAACAGGCGAGGCCAAGTCGGCAAAAGAAATAGCAAAAGAGGTGCGGAATTTCATAGCCTCATTGAACGATGCTCAAAGAAACGCACTGATTGGGTCTAGAGACAACTTTAGAGAAAGCTTGGCTGGTTTAGGGGTAGGAAATGTAGATAAAAGCATATTCCTTTCACAGGCGGCAAAGGCAATAGGCGTTGATGCTGGAAGCTTGAAGGGAGGCATAGAGTCAAATCTTCAAAACAAAGAACAAAAAACACTACAGCTTGAAATATTAGAGATACAACGACAGTCTAATATAGAAAGAGCTAAAGCTATAGCTTCAATCAAAAGTCAAGCACAGTTTGCTCTAGAACTTAAAGCCGCGTCTAAAGAATCTGGAGAGGTTGAGAAAGCTAGTGCAGCAGAGGCGATAAGAGGGCTGGAATCCCAAAAGAAGCTTTCGAGCGAACTTACTGATGCGTTCACTAAGAGGGTCCAGAGTTCAGAAGCAATAAGGAGACTTTCTTCTGCGACTGGATCAGGAGAGACTATTGTCGCTGATTACGAAAAAGTAAATACTCTGCTTAGAGAAACCAATCAAAAAATTAGAGCTGGTGCTGATTTTGAAGGTGATATAGCAGAAAGTCTTAAGGAACAACTCATAAGCTTGGATGTCAAAGCAGGTTTAGCTAAAAAGTTTGTAGACTCTGTGACTGCGGAAAGTAATGCAATAAAAGCATCGTCAATAGTTGAAAACGCTAGAAACGAATTAGCTAAGGCTAGACTTGACATACTTAAAGCTCAAACAAAAGAGGAAGAGAGAGCTCTAAAAATAAGAGATAGGGCACTAGCTTCATCAAGATCTTCTGAGGATTCTCAATCACGACAAGCCGATCTTGATATTGAAGCAAGAAGACTGGCTTTAGAGGGTGGAAATATAGGCAAGGGCTCAAGGGGTTCCTTTTCTAACAGCAAAGCAATAGCCAATCTCGGAATAGAGAAAGCTCAGAATGATGCCGCACTTGCTCTTAGAAACTTAATAAGGAGTTTGCAGGATGAGTTGATTAGGGATGTTAGGTCTTCGGGTTTGTCTGGGGCAGATAAGAGAACTCTTGAAAAAGATATAACTGGAGCAAAGACTCGAGCGCAAATTGTATCGCTAACTCCTAAGGTTGAGTCGGCTATTATAAACGCGGATAACAAAGCTGCAGAAGATGCTAAGGCCAGAGAAACCAGTGCTCTTGCTCTGATGGTTAGGGAAGAAACCGCAATAGATGTATTGGCCACAGCTACAGAAAATTTCTCTAGTGATTTATTAGCTTTTGGTCGATTTTTGTCAAACCCAACCCAGTTTTTCGGTGATGCTGCTAAAAGTCTGTTTAGTAAAATAAAAGACAGAGTTCAGGGAAGGTTCGAAGATGGTGATGGGTTACTGCCTCAACGAGCCCCTGCCGATCCTGTGCAAGAGGCTGAATCAATGAGTTCTTCAGCTGCAAATTATAATGTTAGGGGAGATATGATGGCTGAGGCATCTAGGGAAGCTCGGGAATATACAAATTCGGTAGTAAAGGATGTCGAACTACAAGAAGCGGCAGCAGCACAAAAAGCAGCTGAAGCAAAAGCTCAAGCAGCAGAAAGAGGAGCTCAAGCCGATAAGAGATTCGCCGATCAAGACGAAGAGAACAAAAAAGCAATAGCAAACGCGACCCAACAAGCAACGAATACAACCAATGCTTTATCAGCCGCTTTAACTAACTTTAACAATATAGCAAGAGATGCCATTCAGGGATTGGGAGATAGCCTTGCACAATCTCAATTTACCGCCTTCACTTCTGCGGACCCAAGTCAAATACAATCCGCTATTACAAACATACAAGGAGTAAATGTAGCTAAAGACGCTTTATCACAAGGAGATTCAAACGAAGATGCTACTCGTAAGCAACAAGAGTTTATTGCCCTTGAATCAAAGAGAGCAGAAATAAGAAAAACCACATCAACAGCCACAAGAGTAGATCTTGAATTTGAACTTGAGAAGACAATTAAGATATTGGCACTTAGGAATAAATTTAGGGATGCCCTTAAGTCTGGAGCAAGTAACGAAGATCTCCAGAAAATAAAAACGCAAATAGAGGCGGAAGAAAAACTTACCCAAGGAATTGGTGATCGACTTAAAAAGATTGGCATAACTGGAGAAGAAGGGATAGAGAGACTGAAAGAATCATTTGCTCAAGGAGCTGATCAATTCATAGATTCACTATCTAGCGGTATGGTAGACGCTATAACGAAGGGTGAAAGCTTGGGCGATGTTCTTAGAAGCGCCGCATCGGACTTTGCCAGCAGAATGGCTAAAGCAAGCCTTGATAATTTATTTAGGCAGGGTGCGGGTGCTTTGGGATCTGTATTTGGCAGTGCGCCAGCTCTTGCTGAAGGTGGTATGATTTCTGGAGGCTCTGGAACAAAAGACGATGTGCCAGCAGTATTAATGGGTGGAGAGTATGTGATGAAGAAAAGCGCGGTGCAAAAGTATGGCCCTAACTTCATGAACGCCTTGAATCAGGGAAACATACAAGGCTATAATCAGGGCGGAATGGTGAGGACTGAGTCTGGGACTCAATCTTCGAGTTGGACCCCAAGATCAGACAGAACAGAAGAGAGGGATGGTTATAGAGAGCCTTCAGGAGACGTTAGAACAGAGTCTGGACTTTTGGCATCTTCTTGGACTAGGGAATCGTCCTATTTAAATGCAAAAAAATCAGAACTTGAAAAAGGCCTGAATTATAGGTCTGATTCTGGAGTTCTCATTAGCAGATGGACGCCTAAATCAGTATACGAAGGTAAAGAAGATTTTGAGAGGGAGTATTTCGAAGAAGAGGATCAAGAGGTTCGTTCGGAGTCTGGAATAGTTGTATCCAAATGGACTAAAGAAGCAAGTCAGCCAAATCCAGCTAAACAGCCTAGTAAATCTGGTAGAACAGAATCTGGTTTAGAGGCATCTAGGTGGACTGTAGGGGCAAGTTCTGAAAATACCACAAGAATAGAAAAATCTCCATTTGTGACTGGTAGGGTTGAGTCTGGTATACCTATTTCTAGATGGAATTCTCAGGCACAACCAGAACAAGCTACAAACACAGAATCTTTTGGTAAGACTATAGCAGTTGATTTTTTGAACGAGATTAAGCAAAAATCTTCCAAGGTTGTACCTGATGCTCTTTCAGGCTCTGTTCCAGCAATGACAATGGGAGGCGAATTTGTTCTCAATAAAAAATCAGTAGATAAATATGGCCCAGGATTTCTTGATAAAGTTAATCAGGGTGCTGTTCAGAAATTTGCAAACGGAGGACTTGTACAAGCTGATATATTTGGAAACAAGCGGGACGAAAACTTTAAATACAAAAGACAAACAGGCAAAGGTGGAGATTTCTTTGCCCCAGGGCTTTATGATTCTGGGAACATAACGGGAGCAAATGACTTATTGGATTTTGCAACTCAAGGTTTTACTTCTGGTAAAAAAGACTATATAAGTTCTCCTTCAGCTGGTGCAGCTGTGTTAGCTTTGGAGCCTGAGAGTGTTAGGTTGACTAATTTTGGTAGGAATAGAAATACTCCGCTGCAAGAAGCAACTAGGGATGCAAAAGGTCAAGCTTTTGAATTAAATGTTGGATATCAAAAAGATTATTTTGCATATTTAAAGAGAAGAGAAGAAGAAAAGAAGGCCAAAAAAGCACAAAGAAAAGCAATACTAACTAATCTAGCTATGACCTTTGTGTCGGCTGGTATTACATCTGGAATTAATGGGGCTAGTAATGCTGTAAAAGGTGCAGAAGCCTTGGCAAAAGCTGACGGAACAGTACTTAGCCGTTTAGATAAATTTAAAATAGGAGCTAAAGGTTTCTTAGGTGGGGGTAGTTTACCTGGCCAAACACAAAGTTATGGTGGACTCTCTAATATGTTCAATGAAAGAGGCGGCGTTTCTCTTAATTCAAATCAATATTTTAAAGACAACATAAATACTCCTTTTGTCCAGCAATATTTAGACAAGAGGATTGGTCTTGGTAATATACCAAAAGCGTTACAACTGGAAGACAACCTTAATACTTACCAAGGTGGTGTTGGTACTGGTACAGGCGTTTATCCTAGAGCGACTGGAGGATATATACCAAACGGAACAGGAATAGATGACGTTCCAGCAATGTTGACTGGCGGAGAGTTTGTTTTAAACAGTGCCGCAACACAAAGAATAGGACAGGGTAATCTGGAAGCCGCAAATGCTGGAACAGAACAGGGAGTAGGCGGAGAATCATCAGAAGAACTTATCGAAAAAATGGAAGAGCTTATTGACGTCACCAGAGAAAATGCTGGGGAAATCAATATAACCGTAACGGGCGGTTCAGGCAACTCCAATGGAGGTGGTGGTTCTAGCTCTGAGGGTCGAGAAAAGACAGAAAGCTCTGGAGCTATGGAGGATAATAAGAAAAGACAGGAACTTGCAAAACAAATTAAAGATAAGGTTCTTGAAGTAATTAGGGAAGAGAAGAGACTGGGAGGTTCGCTTAGAAGTTAAATTTTATGTTTGGAGCTAAACTTGGACACGAATCAAAAATGTATGTTGGTGGTTTTGAACTTCCAGGCATAGAGTCTTTTAATTTTTCTTCGCAAAACTCAGCGTCTTTGGTGAAACCTCTTGGTACAAGAAAGGGGTTTACTTCTGTTTCTGGGCCTATGAAGAAAACAATGTCTATAACTAGGTCTCTTTTATATAAAGATCCAGTGTTGCATAGGTGTACTGGATACGGGAGAACATTAGCTGCTAGTGTAGTAGACGAATCTGAGAATAATTATTATGGGTTTAAGAGTGGGTATTTGTCGTCTTATGCTGTTAATTGTGCCGTTGGAGCTGTACCCAGAGTTACAACGAGTTTTGTTATAGCGGATGACATAGAAAGTGGGGTAAATTCTGGAGAGGGTTTTGGATCTTTGGAGAACAGAATATCCGTACCGAACCAAAGTTCCTTGTCTGTTAGCTGCCCAGATTTCAACGACCTAAGGATTATTGGTTTTGATTATTCTTTAAACAGGAAGAACAAGGCGTTTTACACAGTGGGTCAAACATCAATTTCCAAAATGGAGACTATAAGCCCAATAGAATACACAGCTACCATTCAGTTGGAGCTTGATGAATCTTATGGTTTGGATTTAAATAATTTTTTCAGCACAAGACAAGACAAACAATTAGATTTCTTTATTAAGGGTAGGGATAATAGATTAATACAAAAAATGCCCATTCCTAATGCAACACTTGTTAGTCAAAATTTAAGCCATTCAGCAAACGGATTGATGAAGCTTAATTTATCTTATAACGGACACTTAGGTATAAACACATATGGACTATAGCGGTATAAATTTAGAGGATTTGTTTTACGATAGGACTAGAAACCTATCTGGAATAGAGGAGTTTGACGAGATTTCAGATCTTAGTTGTCCGTCCCAGGGTTCTTTTGTTCAGTTTGATTCAAAAGATTTAACCTTAGAAACAGACAACAACTATCTAAATATAATCCCAATTGGCGTAAACAACCTAACCGCTTCTTTTAATATGTCTTATGAAGTTGTTGAGGAGGAGGCTCAAAAAATAGTTAATTTCTTAGAAAGTAAAGAAGGACATGAGCCTGTAAATTTTGATACAGACCCAACAGTATATAGGACTGCAAACGGTTATTGCACTAATTACAGCTTAAACCAGACAGAGGCTAATAATTATACCGTCACAGCGGTAATTGATGTGACTGAGGCTGCAAATCACTTTAGTTGGACTGGATTAAACTTTTTAAACCCAGACCCCAGAAGCTCTTCTTATAAAGCTAATAGGTGGAAATACAAAAAGGATGATGTAGTTTACGACCAAAGAGAAGAGGGTTTATATAAAGACAGAATGAATAGTTTTTATTATTGTACTAAAGACCATGACTCTTCAGATGATACTGTAGATTATCTAAGAGATAGTGAATATTTTACCCAAGATTTCTTTTGGGCTCCAGATGTAGGGCAATCAAACAATGTAGAAATAGATGTTTCTAGGTTTGGAGATAAGAATGGTTTAACGGTTAGGAGAAAAATAAAAGATAATATTTCAACATTCCCAATAAATTACGAATTTAAAAATATAACAACAAAACAGTTGAAGGCTATGCTTCACTTTTTAGAAAGTAAAGGTGGTTACAAAAGGTTTAAACATCAGATAAATGGAGTTTATAATAGGCCAAAGATATTCGTCTGCAAAACATGGAGGCATACTTGGGATACTTATGACTCTCATACGCTTCAGGTCACCTTCGAGGAAGATCCTTTAGGAGTATACCCAAAAAGAAAAACTGTAAAACCAGAGGATGTATATACAACCGTTAGTTCTTTTACTTTAGATTCTTTGCAATTAAGTGGTAGTATACCAAATAATTGGATTAGTGGTCAGAGTAATTATAACTTTTTAACACTCGGCGTTTCTTGTCAGTCAATAGGCGATAACGCCTTTATGGATTGCTCTGGTATTCGGGATGATATAATAATGCCTAGTACCATACAAACAATAGGTGTTAATGCTTTCAAAAATTGCTCTGAAGTAACAAACCTTGTTATAAGTAGAGGGGTTGATGTTATAAGCGCAAGCGCTTTTGAGGGCTGCAGTAGTATTACAGGGGACTTGGTTATTCCAGACTCCGCCACTCTTATAGGAGCTAGGGCTTTTAAAAACTGCTTATCTTATAATGGTGATATATCTATAGGTTTGGATGTAACAGGCATAGGCGATGAGGCTTTTAGGGGTTGCAGTAAAATCAATGGTGAATTAATATTGCCATCAGGACTTTTAGAAATAGGAGACTACGCCTTTGCTGGTATCGGCGCATTTGGTAGACTTTATATACCAGACACTGTAACTAGTATAGGCCCTAGGGCTTTCCAGAACTGTAAATTTATAGGAAACTCGGTAACAGTTGAGAGTGGTGTCCAAACAATTGGGGGGTACGCTTTTAACAATTGCAAGGCAGTACAAAAATTACAATTTAAGGGACAACAGGCTCCAGCAAGTGTAAACATTAATGCTTTCCAGGGTTTAACATCACTTAATACTAGGAATGGGAAAAAGATTATTTATGCGCCACTGGGTGCTGCAGGTTATGATATTGCTCCTTGGACGGATTTTGAAATAGTTTATCAAAGATAATATGTCGAGAATAGTTCTAAAAAGCTCTAATACAGCTGTAGTCTTGGGGGAGTCGCCAGCGTTTAAAACCACAGACGACAGCGGTTCTTTGTTTGCTTCCGTTAAATCTGCTTCTTTTGGATTCTCTTCAGACCGACAAAAAGTTCAAGAACTTGGAGGTAAGAACTTAATAGTGGATGATTTAATAAGAAGTCCAAATGTAGATTTAAGTTTAAGTTATACATATTCTCCGACCTATGCAAACGAAGATTTAATGGGCTTGAGTTTCTCTTTAGATGAGAAATCAGAATTAAGCTTAATGTCATCACTGAAAGACAAGTCTTATAATTTTTATTTTTACAATAACCCAGAACAAGGCGAAGATGGCATTCAAAATATAAAAGATCAAAACTATCCACCTGGAGGTGAAATTATATCTTTTGGAAATGCTTATTTATCAAGTTATGGGTTGAACTTTGAAGTTGGATCTATTCCTGAAGTTTCTGTTTCATTTTTGTGCTCTAATGTAGAATCCGAAAAATATTTTGGATCAAACACAAAATCGCCAGCAATAAATCTTCAGTCTGGAAATAATAGCGGGGTAGGAAACTTTGACATAACTAAAACAAAGATAGTAGAAGATAAATTTTTTGGGGATGTTTATGATCTGGATAGATCTCGTCTAGCCACACCAACCCCAGCGGAGTTGGATTTTACCCTGCAAGATTTGCAAATAGGAGGTCAAAAATTATCACCAAACAATCACATACTAAATTCATTTAGTTTTAACATGAATATAGATAGGGCTAGCTATTACAAGCTGGGTTCCGACTATGTATGCGGGAGGGAAATTAAATATCCAGTAAACGCTACTATCTCTCTATCGTCTTTAGTAAATGGATATGAAAACGGATTTATATCTGGATTGGTAACTGGAGAGGAAGTAAACTTTTTGGATATAGTTGCCACAGACTGCAGCGGGATAATTACATCCAAGCTGTTTTTTGAAAACTTAAAGGTAGAGAAGGTAGACTACAATATGTTGGTTAACGAGTCTATGAATTACTCGTTAGAACTCTCTCTTCAAATAAATGACGAAGAAGGGTTCAAGTCTTATGTCACCGAAGAGGATTGGAAGGCTACAAGGGTTTATGATTCAGGTGATTCTATAATAGATTTTACATTCGATGACATTCCAGCGGATTATTGGAGTAACCGAGACGATATTTATAAGGTAAGGTTCGCGGATTTTTCATCTTACGAGGTTGGCGATAGAGCTTTTTATGACTGCGACAATATTTCTGGTAAGGTTTTTGTGCCAAGAAATGTAAACTATATAGGCGAAAGTGCATTTGAGAGTTGTGATAATCTAAGTCAACTATTTTTTGATTCAGACCATTCTATACAGCAAATAGGTGCAAGCGGTTTTAAGGATTGCGTTAGTTTATCGAACGACAATCTTTTATTACCAACAAGTTTGATAACAATAAATGAGTCTTGTTTCGAGGGCTGTATCAATTTAAAAGGTTTAAGTTTAAACAATGTCTCGACCATTGGTGACAAAGCTTTCTTTAACTGTTCTGGGCTTGAAGGTCCTTTGTTTTTCAAAGAGGGTACAACCTATATTGGCGATTCTAGTTTTGAAAATTGTGTGTCAATAAATGGTTCTATAGAATTCCCAGATAGTATTGATTATATAAATCAAAAAGCATTTAAGAATTGTTCTTCGTTTAAATATGACCTAGTGATAAATGATTCTATATCAGGTTTGGGCGCACAAGCATTTTATGGGTGTAGTGGGTTTGATGGAGTATTAACTCTTAGTGATAACTTGTCTTTCATAGAATCTGGTACATTTTTTAATTGTATTTCTATAACTGGTGACTTAGTAATACCTAATGGTGTGACTGGTGTTGGTGATTATGCTTTTTATAATTTAGGTGTTGATAGTTTAGATTTACCAGAGGGTTTGCTTTATATAGGTAATGGGGCATTTGAGAGATTAAATGATATAAAGACGGATTTATTTCTTCCTCAATCTATAAGCGGTATAGGTGATAGGGCTTTTGCTGATTGCGACTCATTTTCAGAATATTTAACAATACCTAGCGGTATACAGTCTATAGGAGAACACGCATTCAGTGGTTGCGTAGGAATTACAGATGTATATATAAACTCTCCGACATCTGTATTCCAAGGAGATAATGCTTTTTATGGTATAGATGGTTGTCTTTTTGTGACACCAATTTATTACAATAGTTATGTATCTCAACTTGTTGATGGTAAGTATCAGGGTATGCCAGTTTGTCTAGGCTCTAAAGAGACTATCGTTTTTGATACTCAAACATTTGAGATTATAAAAAGAAAAAGAGGGAATATCCCTGCTTATTGGTATGCAAACCAATCACAAAGCTCTCTGTTGGTTATTGGGGATACGTGTAGAAAAATCGCTGACAACGCTTTTGTGGATAGTAGCGGACTGGAGGGTGGTTTAGCTATATCTAGTGGGGTTAACTATATAGGAAAAAATGCTTTTAGAAATTGTTCTTTTTCTGGTGATCTAATTCTTAGCGATCAAATAACTGGTATAGGCAGTGGGGCATTCGAGGGTTGTTCAAACCTTGATGGTAACTTACAAATACCGTATTACTTAGATATACTATATGGAAACACGTTTAAGGATTGTTCGGGTTTGGCTTCGTCATTAGTCCTTCCCCCTAGGGTAACTAGAATCGAGGATTCTGTTTTTGAAAATTGCTCATCTCTTAATGGATTTGTAGCATTGCCAGCCCAATGTGAATATATAGGTTTTAAATCTTTTGCTGAATGTAGTTCTCTTTCTGGGGGGTTAATATTTCCAGAAACATTAACTGGTATAGGACCAGCTGCTTTTAAAAACTGCCGAAGCCTTGATGGTGAGCTGGAGTTTAACGACATATTAGAAGAGATTGGTGACAGCGGTTTTTATAATTGCTCTAGCTTAAGTGGGTCCCTAGAATTACCAACTGATTTATTTTACTTAGGAGAATATGCTTTTTACGGTTGCAGTGGGTTTGAGGGGACTTTATTCCTTCCAAACGAATTAACTGGAATATTTACAAGTACTTTCGAGAATTGTGTGGGATTTGATGGTGATTTGGATTTACCTAAATCGTTATCTGGTGTTGGAGACAGGTCTTTTTATAATTGTATTGGTCTTAGTGGAGCAATATATATAACAGACATTGCAGCACAAAATATAGGAACCGACGCATTTTTCGGTACTGATTTTGCAGCTTTAATTGTTCATGACAATGTTGTAGATATATCAAGTGGTGAATTTGATTATTTTAAAACACAACCCATGTCTTTAATTCTTCAAAATGGTTTGATTTCCGTTTCAGATAATGCGTTTAAAAATTACGCTTTTAGCGGTGATTTCTTTTTGCCAATTACTGTTGGAAATATTGGCAACTCTGCATTTCAAAATGTATCATTTAATGGTGAATATGACTTTTCCCAAGCAAACGTTACTGGTATAGGTAATGCTGCATTTAAGAATTGTAGTGGCATATCTGGAGAATTATATTTTACTGACTCTTTGATAAATATAGGTGACGAAGCTTTTAGAAATAATACTAGCGTCAACGGGGAATTAAGATTGCCCCAAGAACTTACTGGTATTGGAGAGTATGCTTTTGCTGGTAATGCTTCTATGGTTGGCGATATAAATATACCTGACACTGTTAGCGGTGTTGGCCAATATGCATTTTTGAATTGCTCTTCTATGGATGGTTATTTAAAACTTAGCTCAAATCCGTTTTTAACTAAAGTGGCTACTGGCACTTTTAAAAACTGTGGCTCTATAACGGGAGATCTGACAATACCAGACAACATAACAAATATAGAATTTCAAGCTTTCAAAAACTGTCCAGGGCTAAGTGGTACAGTAACACTTACGGATACAGCGGCGCTTTCACTTATAGGTAAGGACGCTTTAGATGAATCTGATTTCGAACATCTTGTTGTTAGTGATTCGGTACAGGAAATTTCTGATGGTGAATTTGATTATTTCCAAAATGCAGATCTAAGCCTAACTCTTCCTAGCAATTTAACTGGTATTTTAAATAACTCTTTTGATAATTACCAAATAACTGGGAATCTTGTTTTCCCGAGTGGCTTACTTACCATAGGGGATGAAGCGTTTAAATTTTGCGTGGGATTGAATAGTGGTTTGTTGTTCCCAGAGTCGGTAAACAGCATTGGTGATTCGGCATTTGAAGGGTGCGTAGGGTTCTCTGGGGATTTGACTTTACCTATAGGCTTGCCGAGTATAGGCGCTAGAAGTTTTTATAATTGTATTGGGTTAGATGGCATCTTGACTATTTCTGATTTAACAGCATCATCAGTGACTCTTCTGGACGATACATTCTTTGGTACTAATTTTTATTTGCTTAGAGCTGAATCATTAGATGGTACTATATCGGATACGGAATTTGATGTTTTAGCCTCTAATTTCCAGGGGTCTTTAGATATTGGGCAATCTGTTTCCTTGGTGGGCTCAGACGCATTTGATGATTACGCCTTCCTTGGTTCTTTCAATAGTTCTGGTTCATTATCTGAGATATCAGACAGAGCTTTTTCTGGTGTGCAATTTAGTGGTAATTACGCTCCAGAATTTGTTGTTGAAATTGGAAACGACGCATTTAGAAATTGCGGGTTTGATGGGACTGCATCTTTTTTCGATAGCACGGAGGTGATAGGCAACAGAGCCTTTATGAATTGCGACCAACTCAAGGGAGATTTAAAACTTACATCTTCTGTGGCATCTATAGGAAACCAAGCTTTCTTTGATTGTACTGGTTTTGATGGTGAATTTGTATTAAGCGCAGATGAAGGGGAGATCGAAAACCCAGAATTTGATACAGAGCTTGTTTCTATTGGTAGTTACGCTTTTGTCGGTGTTACTGGCGTTTCTGGTAACTTAATTATACCTGGATCAGTAACAAGTATAGGAGAACATGCTTTTGAGGGTATGCAGACATTAAATGGATACTTGTATATAGGAAGTGGATTAACAGAAATAAAAGAAGCTACATTTAAGGACTGCAATGGATTGTCAGCTTACAACGATGAACTTTCAATACCTAGACCCGTAACAAATATAAGGGTCGATGCGTTTAATGGTTGCTCTTCATTATCTGGTAGCCTGTTAATGACCAAAGAAGCCGCTATTAGTATAGAAACTAATGCATTTCTTAATACTAACTTTGACAACTTAACGGTTCTGTCTGGAGCTTCTTTTATAGAAGATGGTGATTTTGATTACTTTCAATCAACAGGGGTTTCTTTAACTTTAAATTCAGACTTGATAGACATAAGAAGCGGATCGTTTGATGATTTTAATTTTGTTGGTAATTTAACTATCCCTTCAGATGTCACTGGGATTGGTGCTGAAGCTTTTGCTAGAAACAATGGTTTTCAAGGTGGCCTAACAATACCGTTTGAAACTTTAGCAATAGGTGATTTTGCTTTCTCTGGGTGCAGTGGCTTCAGTAGTTTGTCTTTTCAAAATTATGAATTTAGTAGATTAAATGATATTGGTTCTGGCGCATTTAAAAACTGCGATGGATTTTCTAACGAGTTGTTTTTACCTTCACCTTTAGAGAATATACAAAGTGGAGCTTTCCAAGGGTGCAGCGGTTTTCAGGGTAGGTTGATAATACCAGATAATTTAGATTCAATTGGAGAACACGCGTTTAGTGGTTGCACTGGTATCAGTGGTGTCTTTATTGATACATTAGGGCCAGAAGTTTTTACAGTGCAGCAGGGTGATGCATTCTTGGGTTGTCGTGGTTATCTTGAGCTTGGGGTTTTAGTTTATAGTGATTATGCGGTTTTGTCAACACCAGTCGGTGACGACTTATATTTTCAGGGTATGCCTATAAGTGGAGTTGGCGCATCAGAGAGTGTTTTTTATACTGGAGCCGTAGGGGATTATAATATATTAAACAGGGCTATACAAGACGCTATAGATGTTGTAGTGGAAGGACAATCTTATGTTATACCAGATAATTGGAAAGATACCACTGCTAGAACAGCAGCAGGAATAGCATATAACCAGCCGCTCTGGTTTTCTCTTGGCGCTCTTTGCGAAGAGATAGGCGCTAATGCTTTTAATAGTGCTTCATATTTGCAGGGCACATTGAATCTTGGTGGGGACTTGAGAATAATAGGAGAATATGCTTTTGTTAACTGTGGTACTCAAGGACCTGGATTAACTGGACTAACACTTGGTAGTTCTTTAGAGGTGGTTAAGACTGGGGCTTTTCAGAGTTGCTCCAAAATAAGGTCTAGTTTGGTTTTTCAGTCAAATGTAACAGGGATAGAAACTAATGCTTTTTATAACAACGATATAGTTGGGGTTACTTTTTTAGATGGAATACAGGAAATAGGCGATAGGGCTTTTCAATATTGTTATGAGATAGCAGGTGATATAGATTTCCCGACTACGTTAAATACTGTTGGGACCAACGCTTTCCAATATGATTCAAAAATAGAAAATATTTCGTTTTCAAATCCAAATACCAATATTGGTCAGGGCGCTTTTCAGAGTTGTTCTTCATTACAGTCTATAACTTTACCAACAAACATAACTTTTTTAGGAAATAGCGCTTTTGATGATTGTACATCAGCTGTTGGCAATTTAACTATACCTAGTTCATTGGAATCAGTTAGTTATCAAGCGTTTGAAGATTGCCCAAAGATTGGATCACTTACTCTTAATGGGCAAAGTCGTTTTGAAGGATACTGTTTTAGACGTTGTTATGATTTAAACAAGGATACTGATGGATCTTTAGAAATACCAGAGGAAGTTGTTTTAAATGATGGATATCTTAGGGTGGGAGCATTTAATAATTGCAGAAGTATAACAAGCGTGACATTTCCAGATAATTTCTCAGGAACACATCAATGGCTAGCTGCTAACGAATCTGTAGGAATATTTTCCGATTGCATATCTTTGGAGAAAGTGACTTATGGGATTGGTTTAGATGTAGTTAGCAAGTTCAAATTTTACGAATGCAACTCATTAAGTGGTGTTAGCAATCCAGATTGGCTGAGTTTAACAGGCATAGAGCAATACTCCTTCTACCGCACGGATTTGAGGACTATATATATACCAGAAAATGTAACAGAAATAGGAGATTATGCTTTTGCTATGAGCGCAGCAGTAGGGGATTTTAACATAACACAAGATCTTATTATCGACGCTTCTGGTAATCTTAAAAAAATAGGAGATTACGCTTTTAGGGGAAGAGCTATTTCCCAGACCTTCTTACCCGAAAACCTTCCTGCTGCGTCTGGTTTTTCATTGGGAATTGGCGCTTATCAAAATTGTGAATTTATATCTCCAACTATATCTATACCTGAATGTGTATCAGGCATGGGAACTAATGTCTTTAATGGTTGTAGCCTCGCTTTAAATTATACTTGGCCTTCAACATTGACGACCATACCAGACTCTACTTTTAGAAACTGTTCAAACCTTGAAGCTTTTGTTATTCCATCGTGGGTTGATACAATAGAGGCTAATGCTTTTCGTAATTGTCCTCTTGCTGAAGGTTCTATCAATATACATAGTGATGTTGTTTATGTAGGGGCAGCGGCTTTCCAAGGTTCCACAGAAATAGGTCAAGTTTTGTTTAACAACACAAATCAAATCGATATACTCGCTAACACATTTCTTGATTGTACAAGCCTTAGCGGAACCCTTGTTTTAAGTAACGTTAGAGATATATATTCAAAACCATTTAATAATACAAATATTGATTTTATTCAATGGAATGATGTAGCTGGACCGAACGTAATTCAAACTCAAGCTTTTGAAGATAATACGTCCATAACGGGAATATCTCTTCCATCTGGGCTTTCCTACGTTGGCGCCAGGTCTTTTCAGAGAGCGTCCTCGTTGAAGGAAATTGATTTATCTGATACTAATGTTTCAGCTATAGGAAATAATGTTTTTATACAAGCAACCAGTATGTCTGGTGTTGATTTAGATAATGGTGAATTGTTGTCGATAGGATACCAGTGTTTTCGTCAATCATTTATAGAATCTATAGAAATACCAGATCCAGTAAGCACTATTGGGTTTAGCTGTTTTGATAGATGTACAAACCTAAAAGAGGTGAATTTCTCAACAAATCAACTTACTACTTTTGAGAGTAATCTTTTTCAGAGCGCCTTTTATCCTGGCGCTAATAGTATTATAATGCCGACAAATCTTGACACAGTTAAAGTTAGTTGTTTTCAAACTTCAAACATAAGTGGTGTTGTTGACTTCTCTGACACAAATTTGTCAACCATTCAATATCAAGCTTTTTATAGTTGCCCTCTTCTTGAGGCGGTTAAGTTTCCTGCAACTCTCGGTTTTATTGCCCGTGACATGTTTGAGCTCAGTAATAACTTAGTTTGGGTTTCTGGAGATGGAATAACAGAACTTGAAAATGATGTATTCAAAGATTGTCCTAATTTCAGCGGGTTTATGGGTGCTCCAAGCGGCTTACCACCCTCCCTTGAAGTAATAGGAAACGACAACTTTGTTAGATGTGGTAATATAAAACCTAGACAAAATTATTTAATTTCTGGTAATATAGAATCAATAGGAAACTTTAACTGGTACCAACAAACCAGCACACAATCCTTAATCATACACGATAGTTTTTCGGGTTCGATTGGAAATTCCAACTGGCGAGATGTCGGTAATATGGGTGAATTAAGTATACTTTTTGATAACGCGGACGGAACAATAGGCAGCGAAAACTGGAAAGATTGTAATTTAATGACCGACGTATATATAAACTGCCCTTACAGCGCTTGGGTGGGTACAAACAATTTCAATAATGCAAGTACAAATCTAAACATACGGATAAAAAACACACATTTCAATGACTATACCGTTGCCAATAACTGGAGTGGTGAACAAGGTGTTAACCCTCAAGCAACAATATCTTCTTACGTCCCTTAAAAAAGTGTAATAAATTAAAATGTCTAGGAACAGAACCATATATCAATCAGAATCTCTTTTTGTCGGAGAATCCATATACGCATCTGGGAAAAATGAAAATCATGAGTTAATTAGGGTGCAGGGAGCTAGCTATGGTTTTAGTTTAAATAAACAAGACGTAACTCAATATGGTAGACAGCTGAGATTGGATACTGTTCAATTAGAGCAGCCCACAGTTAATTTTGATTTTTCTTATTATTTGGGAGATGGATTAAACGAAAAGAATATAGGTTTTGATGTTAATGCCGATAATCAGTTTGTAGGGCCATTCATGGACTCGTTTAGCGGAAATAATTTTTATATGCTTACATCAGACGAGGGTGTAGATGCTGTTAGTTTTGAGAGTGGCGATAATTATAGTTTGATAGGTATTGGTAATGCTTATCTGACAAATTACACCCTTAACATGTCAGTTGGTTCAGCACCTACTGTAGAGCTTTCTTATCAAGCCGCCAACATAAACTCACAAAATGGTCAAGTTAGTGGGCAGGTTATAACAGGATCAATGCCTTCAATTAATCCAGAGGAGGACAAAATAGTTAGCGGTAACGTAATCCTTAAAAAACCAAAAGATAAAGGTGATGCCAGACCTTCTGTTATAAGACCAGGAGATATAACTTTAGAGTTTCCTGGATTCCAGTCAAATCAAGAGGGACCCATCTCTACAACCGAAGGTAATGGTTCTTTTCATGTTCAGACTGCTTCTTTATCTTTACCTTTGAATAGGAGTGAACTTTATAGAATCGGGACAAAGCACTCTTACGCTAGAGTATTAGATTATCCAATAAATGGCACATTAACAGTTACAGCTGTTCTTAGCGAGATTGAATCTGAAAACTTATTAAATATAGTATCACAATGCAGAGACCAAGGAACAAAAGATATATGTTTAACTTTAGATAAATGCAAGAAAAGTGAATACGGAATAGATCTGCAGGGTGTTGAAAAATCAATGAAAATAACACTCAAGGGTGTTGATTTGATATCTGAAGCATTTACATCTCAAGTTGGCTCTAATAAAGCTGTGGATGTTGCTTTTAGAGTTCAGGTTGGGTCTGAAGACGACTTGTCTAGGGGTGTGCTTGTGGAACTTTTTAACAACTGCTTGTTGATTGCCGAACAAGAAGAAACTATAGTTTATGATATAAATGATGTAGAGTATGATTCTATATATGGAGACATACCCCCTATATGGATGTATAATTCTGGCGACGCCAAAGAGGTTTCTATAGGTTCTGGAGTTTCAACAATAGGAGGTCAAGCTTTTAGATTCGCTGGTTTAGAGGGTAATTTGGAAATACCTGACAATGTAAGGTATCTTGATTTTTATGCTTTTGCTAGCTGCACAGAATTGACAACCTTGGAAATAGGGAAATACTTAACAGGGATTGGTGCTAATGTATTTTCGGACTGTACAAGTTTGAGTTCTATAAGTTTTTGTAGTTCCACAGAACTAAAGGAGATAGGTGATAATGCTTTTTTACGTACAAATTTAAGTAGTGTAACAATACCAGAAAGTGTTGAAACTTTAGGTCCATATGTTTTTGCTAATATAAGCTCCCTGCAAAGTGCTGATTTAACAAGTTCGATATCCAGCATCCCCGATCGTGCATTTAATTCTGACACATCTTTGAAGACTGTGCAGTTTTCAGATTCTGTTACAGCAATAGGTGTTAACGCGTTTACTGGTTGCACTAGCCTATCTCAAATATATTGGAGTCAAAATTTAAAATCGATAGGGAATCAAGCATTTTATAATTGCAATCAATTAAGCTCTGTAGGCTTTACGGAAAATTTAGAATCAATAGGGGCTGCAGCTTTTTGGAATTGCAGTTCTTTAGCTGGCTCATTGGATATTCCAAATAGTTTAACAACCCTTGGAATCTCGGCTTTCCGAGGTTGTTCTAATTTAACAAGCACAACGATTGGGTCTGGGATTATAAATTTATCAAGCTCGACATTTTACGCCTGTAACAATCTAAAAACTGTAACATTCCCAGAAAATTTAGAAACTATTGAATCTACAGCTTTTTTCTCTTGTGAAAGTTTGTCTGGTATACAGATACCAGATTCCGTCTATTCGATTGGGGTATCTGCATTTTCAAATTCCTTAAATGGTCCAAAAGGTATGACTGATATAGTTTTTGGTAGCGGACTAAGAACTATAGGTAATAGTTGTTTTGAAGAAAGTCGGTATTTAGCGACGGCCATACTACCTGATAATTTAGAGCAAGTAGGCAACAGTGCATTTAATAATTGTAATTTGAGTGGGCATATAGAAATACCCAACAGCGTGTATTATGTTGGCACTGCAGCTTATCAAAGCAATGACGATCTTAAAGGTGTGACGTTTAGTTCGTCGATGGATACAATTTATAATAATTGCTTTCAGAATTGTATTTCTTTAACGGGTTTAGATATACCAAGTAATATAATCAATATTAATGGAAGCGCATTTAGTACTTGTTCTTCTTTAAGCGGGATAAATTTTTCAGAAGGTTTAGAAACTATTGGTACATCTGCTTTTACTCAGTGTGATTCCCTGCCTGTTGTTTCTTTTCCTTTGAGTTTGAATTCTTTAGGTTCTGCATCGTTTAGTAATTGTGATGTATTAAGTGAGGTTAATCTTAATGAAGGTTTGTTGTCGATTGATGGTTCGGCTTTTTCCTCTTGCTCTTTATTAAGTGGTATATCCTATCCGCAGACTTTAGAATCTGTAGGATCTAATTGTTTTTCATTCTGCATTTCTTTGGAGTATGTACAATTTAATACAAACCCAAGCTTTGATACTATTTCTACTAGTTGTTTTTACAATTGCACCTCTTTAAAGGAATTAAATATACCTGACAATATAACAAGTACAGAGGCCTCTATTTGTTATAATTGTGATTCATTAAGCGGGTTGAACCTAGGCAATCAGATGATCACTCTAGGCAATCAATCTTTCCAATATTGCCCTATATTGAATAATGTTGATTTTCCATCCACATTGACTCATATTTATTATGGTTGTTTTGATGGTTGTACTTCTTTAGAAACTATAAGCCCGTTCCCAGAATATTTGGCATATATAGGGGATTCCGCTTTTAATGATACAGCATTAAGTGGATTATTAGTAATACCAGATGCTGTAACTTATATGGGAGACTCTGCTTTTGAAAATACTAATATAAGTGGGGTTGATCTTGGTGTCGGAATTACGTATTTAAATAAAGGGGCTTTTAGGGATTGTACAAATCTTGAATATATCAATTTAGATCTTGTCACTGGAATTGATTTATCTGTTTTTGACGGATGTTCTTCTTTGAGCGGTGTGGCAATACCAAATACAATGGAGGAGATCGGAAGTTATTCATTCAGAGGAACAGCAATATACGATATGGTATGGCCGCCTTTAATTGATTATATTCAAGATTATACTTTTCAGGATTGCTTTAATTTAACTGGTATTACTTCAGGAGAAAGTATTACTGGTATTGGTACAGCTGCTTTTAACGGTTGCGATTCGTTTTTGCAATATTATGCTCCGAATTCCCTAAAGGTAATCGGAGC
>Ga0228620_1000409_pt1 | contig 23461 bp, 29 predicted proteins | sample 23DmetaG_FD_186030 | JGI IMG/M metagenome (GOLD analysis project Ga0228620, IMG submission 186030) | Seawater microbial communities from Monterey Bay, California, United States - 23D | ecosystem: Environmental > Aquatic > Marine > Coastal | place: USA: California | collected 2016-10-06 | reverse complement strand
TACAGAAATTATTGATAATTAGCTAAACATATATATTTTTTAATAAATAAAAAGTAGATATAATATATAATGGATACTATGACTGAATCTGCCACAGGCGGTATGTTAGGTAATTTTAGAGATAGAATGCCGCCATACGTTAATAAAGGAAATATCATGAAATTAGGAATTGTTGCTTTAGTAATAGGTGTAATTTACATGATATACAAACACATTAAAGATACTATCACTAATCGTCCCTACCTTATAAAGGGAGAGCATAATGGCAGTGAATATCTTAAGGTTCCTGGAACTCGCATAAGACCTTCAAATATAGGTTATGAATTCACTTATTCATTTTGGATTTATGTTAATGATTGGGGCCATAACTTCAATGTTCCAAAACATATTTTCCATGTAGGAGATGAGGATGGAAAAAGAGTTACTCCAGGAATTTGGTTATATCCTAAGACAAATAATCTTATGGTAAGAGTTGATACCTATTCTAATAAAGAACAGAATATGAATCCTAGAAATAACATGAAAGTTGTGAAGAAAGAGCGTCCATGTGATCTTGTTAATATACCAGTTCAAAGATGGATGCATGTATCGGTTGTAATGATTAATAAAACTATAGATATTTATCTTAACGGTAAATTAACAAGAAGTTGCACTTTAGAAAATGTTCCTAAAATGAATAAAGGCTATGTTCATATATGCCAAAATGGGGGATTCTCGGGTAAACTGTGTGATCTTTTTTACTTTAACCAAGCTTATTCACCTAGTGAAATATATAGTATTTATAATGCTGGTCCTAATTCTTTTGATATGATAAGATATTTAGATAAATTTATAACTGCTAATAAACCCAAGGTCAATTTTAAACTTAATGTCAGTGCTGATGTTGGGGGTCAAAAAGTAGGTGTAGGAGGTGGCGTAGGAAATTAAAAAACATTTAAAATTTAAAAATGCTTATTCTTAAATCTTAACTGATAATTTATATTTATATATATTATATTAAATGGATAACTTAACAGGAATTACAGGAAATTTAGGAAATCAATTTCAAAATGGGATGTCTTTTGTTAATGGAGATAGTATGATATCTAAAGTTATTAAAGTAGCATTAATATGTGCCGTATTAGTTTTAACTATAGAATTAGGTAAAAAAATATACTTTAAACTTAAGAAATATTCATCAGCTAATCCTTGGTTAGTAAAAGATACTAAACAAGCAATGAAAAGAGTAATTATTGAACAAGACCCGTCAAAAGAAAGTGCGATGACGTTACGCAGATCTGAGAATGAATTAGGTGGTTTAGAATTTACTTATTCAATGTGGATGTTTATAGATAATTGGGAGTACAAATATGGACAATGGAAACATGTGCTTCACAAAGGAAATGCTTCTTCTTGGCCTAACAGAGCACCTGGTATATGGCTTCATCCTAAGAAAAATGCTATCCGCGTTTATATGAACACATTCAAAAATGTAGGTGAATTTGCCGATGTAGAAAATATTCCCCTTAATAAATGGTTCCACTTTTCCGTCGCCGTAAGACAACGTGACATGGATTTATACATTAATGGTAATGTTGTAAAAAGACATAGACTTCAAGGAATTCCAAAACAAAATTATGGTAATGTAATTATTAATGGTTGGAGAGGATTTTCAGGATTCCTTTCAAGAGTAAAATATTATGACTATTACATTTCATTTTCTGAACTTGATGGAATGCAACGAATGGGACCATCCTCTAAAATGCCTGAATCAACTTCGGCTTCTAATGCTCCTCCATATCTTCCTTACAATTGGTGGGCAAATTCTAAATAAGATAATTAATACTAATATTATATTAAATATTAAGATTAACCATTTATAAGTCCTGTAAATTTAAAATTACCTAATCCTCTCTGTTTATCGTCTGTATATTTAAAATTTACAAACCCTTCTTTAGTTTCTTTTGATTTCTTAAGGATTTTTTTTATAGCTGTTTTATTTTTTTTTAATAATTTATTCATTTGCTTATCAGTAAGATTTAGTTCATCTTGTATTTTAGTTAGCTCACTAATAGCTGATTTATTTTGACAATTGGCATTTATTTTATTAAGACTTACGTCCAAATGTTGATAGGTATTAACATATTTAAGTGTAATTACTACTGAGATTATTCCTAGAACAAGAGATAATAAACCGAGTGAATTCATTAATATATAATTATAAAAAACTTCTAATTACTCAAAAAATTTGATTTTATTTTAAAGATATTTTATTGTATTAAGTAAAATGTCTTCAAAAGAAATTGACTACACTCAAACACACGTTGTAAATAAGAGTTTTCTGTATAAAAAGGGTCTATGTGGACTAAATAACTTGGGTAATACATGTTTTATGAATTCTATAATCCAGTGCCTTAATAATACCATTCCTCTTTCAAGATACTTTCTTGAAAATAAACATGTAGTGAGTCGTAATCAAAGTTCAGATAGTTATAATATAGTAAACGAATGGAATAAAGTTATCAGGGGACTTTGGCATTCTAATTCTATTGTAACACCAATTGAATTTCAAAAAGAAGTCCAATCACTTGCACTTAAAAAGGGTCTTATTGATTTCACTGGATTTGGTCAGAACGACAGCCAAGAGTTTCTTCAATTCTTTCTGGAATCAATGCATAATTGTCTATCTAAAAAAGTAGAAATGAATATCCGGGGTAAATCACGTAATAAAATAGATGAAATGGCTGTCGATGCTATGAAATCTTTCGTTCAATTCTTTCAAAATGATTATTCCTTTATCATTGATAAATTTTATGGCCAACATCATTCAAAACTTCTCACTATTAAGGATTCAAAAACTGAAATTTCATATACATACGATCCATTTAGTTGCCTAAGTCTTGAAATTTCTAAATCATCTGAAACAATTTATGATTGTCTTGATAGGTATGTATCAAGAGAAGATATATCAAGTGAAACTAGAAAGCAATTTAAGAGTCTATCATTCTGGACCCTTCCCAAAGTGTTAATCGTATTCTTTAAGAGATTCGATAATCACCAAAGGAAACTAAATTATCAAATTGATTTTCCTCTAGAAAATTTAGATATGTCAAAGTATGTATCTGGTTACAATAAATCAAAATTTAAGTATGATTTAGTAGCAGTTAGTAACCATATGGGTGGTTGCTCAGGAGGGCATTATTTTGCTTATTGTAAAAATGCTGATTCAAAATGGTATAAATTTGATGATAATGTAGTATCAACCTCTGCAGACTTAGAAAAAAGAGTTGTATCTCCAATGGCTTACTGTTTATTCTATATATTAAAGTAACTGTATTTAAAATATTTATCGTAATATATTATATCTATGGACTTAACTAATACTATTGCTGACACTGGTTTTATCCCAACTGATACTAATCTTGTTATAATTGGCATTGCTATAATGATAATATTAAGTTTTGTTTTTTATAAGTTATATGATGAATCACGCTATGATTCAGACGGAAAAAGATTATCAGTTAAAAATACCATGAAAAATATGTGTGGACTTTATCCATTATTAAGAAAGACAATTTCTGGTTCTACTTCCCTAATTCAAGGAAAAAGTAAACAACTATCGGACGCAGTAGCATACAAAAGTGATGAAATTATAAAAAAATTATCACTAAGGAGAAAAGAAGTATTTAATATTGATAATAACGCATTTACTTATAATCAAGCAAAAAAAGTTTGCAAAGCCTATGGCGCTAAATTAGCTACATATGGACAAGTATCTGTCGCCCAAAAAAATGGAGCTAATTGGTGTAATTATGGATGGTCGGCCAATAAGATGGCACTCTATCCAATCCAACAAAAATATCATGAAAAGATTGAGTCTAATCCTAAAACTAAGGGAAATTGTGGAAAACCTGGTCTAAATGGAGGTAGATTTAAAAATTTAAATTTTAAATTTGGTGTTAATTGTTATGGATACAGACCTGAAGGAATTGATGGACAACTTGTTTACGTAAGTGACCCTATCTATAAAAAGCTTGCTAAAGAACAAAAAAAGAAACAAACAGATGAACACAAATATAAAAAACTTATAAAAGACAATATTGTAGAAGTTAGACCTTTCAATGACCAAAAATGGTCTAGATATAGTTATAAAAATTCTAGATACATATTGTCTCCTAAAGATCCTCTAAATTTAATTATAGAGGAAAATTTAGATGATGAGGATAAAGATCCAAGAAATGTTAATTTAGCACAAGTTAAGGATACCGACGATTCTCCAAGCAAAGAATCTGATAATAAAGAATCAAAAACATCATAATAATCTAAATGTTAAACTATAAACTATTATTTATAATTTAACTGTTTTATATAATTTAATCCATAAAATTTGGCGGTAGTATTTTCTTTTTAATAGTTGAAGAGCCTTGTGTAATTTTACTTACACCTCCACCTGATTGAGTTGGGGTTTTTATTGACTTTACTTTTAATTCTTTAGGTAAACCTAATCCCGATAGCTCTTGTTTTAAAGCTTCCATTTGTACTATATATTTAGAAAATATACCTAAAAATATTCGTCATCTGAGCAATATTCATTTTTAACTTCTTCATAGTCTCCTGACATTTTAACAGAAGATTCAATATCAATATAATTATAAAAAAAATCTATTACTTCTGAATGGTATACATTTTTAAGTAAATCCGAATTAGGTCTAACATATTTAAATAAATTACTAAATTCCTCATTAATATAATGATCAAATGTATCCTCAAAAATAAGATTTAGATCTTTTTCATTGTATTTTTTTGTATCTAATTTTAATTTTTTAATATTATTAGTATTATTAGTATTTTTACTTGAGCTAATACCAGAATTAACACTAATATTGCTTTGTTGAGCTTTATTTCTGATACTGCTAAATTGTGTTTTTTTTTCAGGTTCTTTCTTAATTTTTTTCGTAACTTCAACCCAATCACCCATTAATAAACTGATTACTATCTATTATAATAATTAATTCCTTAGGTAAATATTATCATGATATTTGTAGTATAACATATATACAAAGTCGTTATAAATTTGTTTAGGAGAATCATTAAGTAAAATTTTCTTTATTTTAAAAATATTCAAACATTTCTTAAATAGATATACAATTTCGTAATGATTATCTTCATGCCAACTGCGCATCTTTTTAAACTCTTTATTATATCTATACTCTTCTGTATGTGTCACGGGTTTAAGTTTAACTTGTTCGGAGGTTTTTTGAAGTGGGGCGGGCTGAGGTTTAATTTCTTTATAGTCTTCTTCGAAAAAATATGTGACAGTAGTGTTTTTTAATAACATTATAAGCTAAAATATATCTTATTATAATGCTATCTGTTTAAGTGACGAATGTATTCTTGTTTTTCTTAAACTAAGAATATATTCATATAATTCATTTGCTTTTTCAATACATCTTTCTTTGGATAATCTATCACTATAACTATTAATAAAATACTGTTCAAGGGCATTTTTTATAAATTTTTGGTTCAATCCATCTGATTTTTTATTTTGTTGCATACTTATTTTAAAATTTCCTTTAATAAACTCTTTATTAGTTAAATCATTTTTTTCTAGAATGTTAATAATACTATCTTCGATATCAGATTTATTTTTTTTTAAATCTCTTGAAGCCTTATCAATACGTTTTATTTCATTAGATAATGTAATATATTTATCAATTTTCTGTCCAAGCGAACGTGTATCAATCTTATTTGACATTTATATTATAAAATAAATAAAATTGATATAATTTATTTACTGACAGCCACCGATTTCAAGTGGTCTTCTATTGCTGTCAGTTTCAATAGTTGTTTGTAACCAAGGTGATACCTTTACCTGTGGGTTAGGTGGTTCACTGCGGATTTGACGGTTGGCATTTCTAAGAGTTTGCCCTACAGTGTTTACTCCTACATGGTATCCAGCAGTTAAAAAGTTTTGGTCGCTAAGTTCACCTTGTCCTGAAGGAACTGATTCTGACCATTTGCTATTAGCGGAGCCAGGTAGTAATTCGCCAGGGGTAAGTTGATCTTTGGGAAAGCAGTCGGCAGGTCTGCCATTTCTTTGGTCATTTTCAACTGATTCATATCCGGCAGAAGAACCATCACTTCCGATTCCTTGAACTTGGTTTTGAGCAGCACCTCCACTTGTAAAATGCTCTGGTTCCCCGACATCTTCAGCATCAAGTCCTTCTTCATCTACATCTTGTTGAAAATCATCATTTCCAGATTCAGGTGCTGAATCATCGTGGCCGTCATGATTTTCGAAATTTTCTACTTTATTTTTTCTTGAACATAAGGATGCAATATACACCAAGGCAACCATCGCAAGAGCTAACATAGCCATTTTCATTAGATGTTGTCTATCCATTTATTATATAATAGTATAATAAATTTTTTTTGGATTATAATTTGAATAGTTTTATTAAAGCTGAAATTAATTTAATTAATTTGATGACTGGCAGGCTCTTAGTTTAGTTTCATATAGTTGTATTTCTTTATTTACTTCATCAGCTTTATTACTAAGAGTATCTAATGCTCTTCTTGCTCTTGAAGCATTAATTGTATATTTTTTGGCCTCTATTCTTTTTTCTGAAATAATAGATGTAATTTCTTGAATAGTGCCATTTGAAAGATTTGGTTCATTATTTACATCTTCATAATTCTCTACCGCAGTTTCTATTTGCTCATTTACATATTCCTGCTCTTCTACTATATTTTGATTATTTTCATCAATATTGTCGCTATCTTCAATAACATCCTCAGCAAGTTCATTAATTATTGATTTATTAAATTCATTTTTATATTCTTCAGTTTTATTTTCTACATTTTCTACTTCTTTACCCGAAGAACTATCTATTTTTTCAGATTCTTGAATATCATCTTTATTATAATCTTCGCTATTTTTTTGGTAATATTGTTCCTCGTCTTCGTTTTCATACTGTTCCTCGTCCTCGTTTTCATATTCTTCCTCATCTTCATTTTCATATTGTTCCTCAGCTTCATATTGATGTTCGTCTTCATATTGTTGCTCATCTTCATATTGTTCCACCTCTTCATCTTCAAGTTCGTCTTCATATTGGTGTTCATCAGAATCTTGATCGTCATTATCTAAACTATCATTATCTAAACTATCATTTACTATATATTCATTATCATTCGATATATTTTGTTCATAGTTTTCTTCATATTCATGAATATTATCTTCAGACTTGTACTGTTGTTGTTTAGAAGAATCTTGTAAATTTTCTTTATGAATTTTAGATTTATTATTAGTTGACGTATGAATTAATTTACGAGAATCTAATGAAGTGTTATTGTTTTCTATAGAATTGTATTGATTTGTTCCAAATTGAATATTATTAGGTTTATTAAAATTAAATATACCATTAGTATTATTCTGATCATCAGTTTGTATTTCTTCAAAATAATTATCAAGAGATTCAATATTACTACTCTGAACAAGATTATCAAAATTCATGTCTTCTTCGTCGTCTGATTCGTCTATGCTATCAACTATTTTATTAAACTGAATTTGCCATCTAAATGTTTGTTGAAAGAATTCTATTCCAACTATTTTTACAGATAATATAATATCAGGATTTTCGTTATATTTAATTATTTCTTCTATATTTTTAGTGTTTACAGATATAGGTAAATATAAGGCCTTTTCGTCCTGTGAAAGTTCGTATAAAGTATTATAGTATTTAATTAATTTTTCGGAATCAAGAACTTTTCCAAACCATAATTTAGAATTATCTGATGCATGATTTATACATAGTGTATCGAAATTTTCAAGAAATTGAATGATTTCTGAATGTGAGTCTAAGTTAATTACATAATTTATAACGTTGTTACCATAAGTATCCTGAAACATATCACACAGTTCTGATTTAGGTAAGTAAAAGGAAAAAGGTGTGTTTAATTTGGCAACAAAAATCCCTTTGTCATTTTTTACTGGTCTTTCGAATGAATTATCCTCTTTAGTTAAATTTTCATAATCAAGGTATTCAAAAAAATGTCTAATTTTAGTCTCCTCCATAATATATTTTAAAACTATAAACTAATTATTATTAAGTAACGCAATCTCTTTTATTTCTAAATTATATGTAAGTTTTTTGTTATTAATATTAACCACCTTTAGTATTAAACTTACATTACATAATTTATTTTTAAGATCATTATAAGTAATAATTTCACCTTGGTTATGTTTAATTACATCATGACTTGAACTATTCGATATTTTAGTTTTTAACATAGTAGGATAGTTAGAACGAATAGATATTTGAGAAATTAACTTTTCTAAATCTGAATTCGGATAGGATTCTTCAAGTATTTTTTCTATTAACTTAACAATATCAATATCATTTTTAGAAATATTCCACTTAATATAAGATTTATTGTAAATTTTCTCTAATCCAAATATACTTTTAACATTTTTAAGAATTAATTCTATAGGCCTTATTTTATTTTTATCTAAAAGAGATACCCTATATAGATGTCCCCATTTATTTTCACTAATTTTTTCATATGCGACTGTTGTCATGTATTTAATATTAAAATATTATTTTTAACTTAAAATCGTATTATAATTTAATAATTTTTATTGTATTATAAATAATGGCCATAAGTAAGTTTACTAAAGAAATCTTAGACAAGATAATAGAAGAAGTCAGTAAAGCTGAGAATATTTCTAAAATTGAATCGAATGTAGTTGAACCATTAATTATGTATACTTTTAAAAGACTATACCCTTATTTACTAATGAGTTCAATTATTTTTATTCTTACATTTTTAGTAGCATTATTAATTCTCTTACTATTGATTAAACAAATTAAAACCAGAATCTAATTTTAGAATAAATTTATTATCTTTTTAAAAATTTTTATATTTACATATAATATATAATGTTTGACGACAAAAATCACGCACACGCAATCGCAACTGCTTTTGGCTCACTTGGTGGATTTTCCGCTGCCCCAAGATGGTGGACTGAAGCTTCCCAAAACGCTGCTGTTCAACTTTTCGCACTTACCGTTCTTATCTGGCAAGGTGGTGGCGCTCTTGACTGGAGCTACTCTCTCGCCGCCGCTATCGTTTTCACCATCGCCATGAGAATGATGTCTTCCATGCATGTAAATGCCCCAGTTGTCCCAATTGAAGTAGTTACTGCCCCCGAAGAAAACCCCGCTGAAGAACAACCCGCAGCACCTACTGAATACTACCATAACTATTAAGTATTTTAAGTTTTAAAAATAATATATTTTTAAATTTTAATTATCTAGTTCTTTTGTCTTAAATTTAATTGATACTAATATTTCTTTAAGAGTTCTACCGCCCATAAGTGTTTCATGTAATTTTCCGGACTTATCAACAATAAACATACTTGGGAATCCTTTAGAACCTATTTTTGATACTAATTCTTTATTTTGTTCATAATTAATTGTTGCTACACCTATATTGCGTTTAGGTAATTCTCTTCCTAAATGATTCATTTCATTAGTCATTCTTACACAATATCCACACCAAGGAGCATATATCTTTAATAAAGTATATTTATTCTTAAAATCAGGATGGTTTAACTTTATACCATCGAAATCTTTTTCTGATAATTCAACAACAGAAGAGTTGTTTTCTTGTCCATATTTATTTTGTATTCTTGAATCCATATAATTATATAGACTATTATAATTATACCGTAATTTTTATTTATTATATTATATTAAATGAAGTTGTATTTAATAATTCTAATTGTTATATTTTTATTGGTTGCTTTATCGTGTAAAGATAAACCTGAAACAATTGAAAGCTTTCAAAATAATGATATTAATGTTACTTTAAGAAATTTAAAAAGACGAATGGATAAGCGACTAAAAAAAGAATTTAAAAAAATAAGTAACATGGATCGAAATAATGACGAATTTATAGAAAAAAGTGAACTTAGAAAAAATATGGAGGATGAACTAAATAAAGAATTAGAAAAAGCTAAAGAAGGAGGGGATGCTCCTATGGGTTATTCTGAAGAAAAAAGAGATGAATATTTAGATAATAAAACTAACATGATGTGGAGTTTCTTTCAAGGAAGTCCTCAATTTAAAGGAAAAAATAAGATCAGTCTTAAAATACTACATGGTGAATGGAAAAAAATGAACAAAAAAAATTACGAGGCTCAAGCAAAAATGATTAGGGATGCGAGAAAGGAAATCGAAGATAAAAAACTTAAAACGTCTGCTGAAAAACCTAAAAGACGTTTGGCTGTTAGACGTAAAAAGAAATCATCTAAAAATAATAAATCATTTGGTATATCGTGTAAATCGCAACCTGGTAAAGACTCCTTTAAATGCGTAATAGACAAAACTACAGGTAATTTAGCCGTAGCATCTGAGATAGGTAAAAATCTTACTACATCTAATAAAGTTCCGAAAAAGGTTAATAGAGTTGATTCTCAAAAACAAATAGCAGCTCTTAAGAAAAAGATAGAAAATCAGAATAAAAAAATTAATAATCTTGATTCAAAAGTAACTAGTAGTACAGATAAATTTTTCGCAAGTGTTAAAAACAGAGATTCCAAATTATTAGAAGCTAATGATGGTGTAAAACCAATAGACCCTTCAAGTTTTAGCTTTAAACCAAGCATAAGGTTTAAACATAAAGAACCGTCGCGAAAAGTAGCATCGGCATATGGTTGGAGTTTTATGCCACCACATTACTGGAGTGTTCCACAAAAGAGACCACCCGCATGCATACCCAGTAAAAAAAATACAGCTACTGTAACACCTATTTATGATAAAAGTGTTCCTGTAGATGTAATGGACTATACTCAAGTAGGTTCAATTTTACCTAAATTTGAATACAATGAGGTTCATAATCCTGATTACTATTATCCTGGATGGATAGCAAAGAAAGAAGAACCTTATCCAGGTAAGAATGGTAAACCTGTAATGAAAACTGGGGAATATTACAACATGAAACTTGCAAGACCTACTGGTTTAGAACCTAAAGATGCATTAAATTTTGGAAATAAAATTATAGATGAAAAAGTTCATCCGCAAAGAGTAATAAGAAAACGTATAGTAAGAAGATCTTTCAGAAAAGCCAAAAAATAATTTATATTTATATTGTCTATTCTAAAAGAATTTATCACTAATATAATAATGAACAATAAAGTTTTTATTATGTTAGCTTTATTATTAATATGTTGTGTAGGTCTATTAAGTATTAAAAAACCTATTAAAACAGAAAGATTCGAGAACAATATTCGTAATAAAAATCCGCGTGAACATAAACATCCCGATGATATCAGTGCGGCAGTAGAAAAACTTAATAAAGAGATAAATAGCTTAGAAAATACTAACCCTAATGTTAAACCTATTGATCTTAATAAAATTAAACCAAAAGAAACCAAAACTGAAAAAAACACTGGTTTTTGTATTGATAAACCAGAACCTAAGGAAAAAAAGGATACTAAAAAGGATAGTAAGAGATTATCACATTTGAAACAAAAACTTAATGCTACAACAATTGACATGTCTAAATATATTCTTAAAAGTCGTATATCACCTCAGCCTAATATGAGTAAGTATATGTTGAAGAGCGAAATACCAACTTGTCCCAAAAACCCTGATTTATCTGACTATATTTTAAAAACTAAAATAGCGGTTTGCACTAAACCTAAACCTAAAAAAAAAATCAAGAAGAAAAAAATAAAAAAAAAACCTAAATCTCCACCAAAACCTAAACCTAAGCCCAAGTCTAAACCAGATAAGAAGATGTATGTAGTTAGAAAACTGTCTCCTCCTAAAAAAGAAAAATCACCTCCTAAATACACAAATTATATTCCTAGAACGCCAATTAATTTAACAAGAAATCAACCTCCTAGAAAGTGTAAAATAATAAGACGTGTAATAAAACACGGTGATTTATATGGTGCTTATTAATTAATTATAATAAAAATTTTATTATAACTAACAGCAAGAATAGCCCCCACCACTTTGTTTAATAATGGGGTTTCCTATAGTTAAGTTATTCCTAGCAGTATCAATAATTTGCTTTTCCCGTTCATCTACTATGGATGATGCTGTTTTAGCAGCATATTGGAATAATTCGGTAATTCCTGTATTTGATTTAGACGATGTTTCAAAATATTTATAGTCATTTTCTTTAAGTAATTCTCTAATTTGTTCTTCAGTCATTGATTGAAGCCTATGATCTTGTTTTGTTCCTACTAATACCACGATTCGGTTAGGATTATCACTATGTTTACTAATTTGTGAGGTCCAGTAATTATAATTTTCTATCAATCTAGATTGATTTCTCTCTGTTAAATCAATACATAAAAATACTATATCAGCGTTTCGGTAATACATAGGCATCAAACCTCTATATTTTTCTTGTCCAGCAGTATCCCATACATCTAGTTTATATTTTGTTCCATCAATATCAATTGCTTTATTACTGAATGAACATCCTATCGTTGATTCACAAAACTGATGGAATTTTCCATAAAAATATCTTGTAATTAAGGATGTTTTACCTACATTTGCTTCACCTAAAATTACACATTTTATATGCAATGTTGTAAGTCTGTCACTCATATATTATATTTTAAAATAATTTTTAAATACTAATTATTTTAAAATAATTAAACCTTATTCCAATCAGAATCGGATAAAGACCAATGATTTTCAAATTTATCACATATATCCATTAATTTAAATCTATACTTCGGTATTAAATCTCCGCCTTCTTTTGAAAGACTGTAACAAATTTCCATGAAGTTTTTCTTAAATATATCAGGGTAGTCATTTTCTAATTTGGCACCACAATTGCTTAATATACTTATAATAGCATCAATATATTTACCTACATAATCTTTCGGAGCATTTTGAGTAAGACTAATTAGAAGTTCATAATTTTTAAAAACAGTTTCATATGAAACTATATTATACTTGTATAGATTCGCTATAAATATATATCCTCCGATCAGTTGAGTTTTAATTTTCATAATACTACATAATTTTTCATAATCATTGATATCTTTTAATTCTTCTATATCGGTGGTATTAAATTTTTCAAAAAATTTATTACAAAACTCGAGAACTATTTCTATTATATTTGTATCTACGTTTTCAGAAACATTTGAAAGATTATTAATCAGCTGGGCATATAATCCACAGTAAATATTTTCAGTAACAGCTTTATCACAAATACACTTAATAAAGCCTAAGCGCTCTTCCACAGAAGTTAAATCTATGTAAATATCATTTATTTTTGTAGCTATTTGGGGAAAATTAATTTCAGATATCTTGTTAAGATTAGAAATTAATAACTTCGTAAAATCATTAGTTGGCTCATTACCAGAATTTTCTCGTGCTTTTCTCCATGTGTCTGCTGCGGTCATTTTATAACTAAGTCTTAATGGGCTTTTTCGTCTTATAAATTTATTAGTTTTTTTGATTTCAAGTAAATTGGCAAGAACATCTTCATCCAATTCTGCACTAAATGTAGTTGAGAGATTTTCTATAAAGTCGTATTCATAAACAATTACTCCTCCACTTGATTCAATCATGTTATTATCTATATAAGTATAATTATGTTTAAGTAGATTAATTTTACATATTAATATATTTAATAATAAACAATATAAATTATTAAATTACGATTAAAGGGTTACATGTTTAAAACGTAGTTTTGTTAAATTGGTAATAAAAAAAAATTTATTTAATGTTTTTTTTTACTACAAATAGATATTAATAATTTCTCTTAATAATAATGTCTTCTAAGGAAATGTTAATTGTTCTATTATCTATATTTTGTTCAGTTTCATTATTATCATGATTATTTATGTCATCGCTTACTACTCTACTATGAATAAGTGATTGTGCCGGAAGATCGGTAATAATAATATTAGGCGATAAGGTCGAATTGCCATTAACATATAAATTTAGTCTAAATGATTTTGTAACTTGTTCTTCATCATCAGTTAACCAAAGATTTAAACCTGAAAATTTTTCTACATCAGATTTACTCATAACTATTACAAATCCTTCATCGGCTAATACTACAATATATAAATTAAGGGAAAATTGTTGTATATCTTCATAATTATATCTTATTCTTGGGCCATTTTTATCATTAGATAGTATACATACTCGACCACAGGTTGCCAATGATCTAATATAAGAGATAAACACACTATTAGTTGAATAATTACATTGATTATACATATCATTAGTAATCAATTCAGTTACACTTGGTGTCGTCATTTTATGTATTAATATAAATTTTATTTAATTTAATTCAAATTTATATCATATTAGGAATATATTTAGGGGCATCTAATTTGTAAACAGTTACTTTAAATTTAGAATCGTATCCATCTACATCAACAGTATTTCCATCGTACAATTCTTTACATCCATATTGATCCATTGAATCTCTACCATCATGTTTTATTGATAATTTAATACTTTGATAACCGTCTGAACCTGTATAATATCTCCATTCACGTGATCTCGGATACAACTGTTGTCCAAATAATGGTAATTTTACTTGATTATTACCTGTTCCATCATCTTGAATTAAAACACCCATTTGTTGAAATTGAGATGGTTCTCCACGTGTTGCGATATTTACGGGTGTTCTATTATTGTGATAGGGATATGTTCTTTCAGGTGGTGTCAATGGATTATGGACTCTATTTTGAAATACATTGTCCTGATTCCTTTGGGCAATATTTGCTACAGTAAGAGAATTATTCATATCTTTTAAATCAACCAATTTTTTTTTATACTTTTGGATTTTGTAAGATATTCTTGTATCATTGCTTTCTATATTTCTTTCTAATTTATCTATTTTTTGATTAGTATTTCCTATATGATGTGTTACAAATAATATAACACCAACAATAAGCAAAATAAATGTGTTTTTGTCAAAACAAAACTGGTCAATAGGACACAAATTCATTTTATATATATTGATATATTTATTACTTAAAGATTCAAAGTAATACATATACATCATATGCAAGTATTTGTAAAAACATTAACAGGAAAGACTATTACTCTTGATGTTGAATCAAGTGACACTATTGAAAATGTAAAACAAAAAATTCAGGATAAAGAAGGTATTCCTCCTGACCAACAACGCTTGATTTTTGCTGGTAAACAACTTGAAGATAATAGAACTTTGGCAGATTACAACATTCAAAAAGAGTCAACTCTTCATCTTGTGCTTCGTCTTAGAGGCGGACTTTAAAGTTCATTTTTACAACACAATTTACAGTATTGTATTTTAGATTGTGTCTTTTTATTACTATTTAATTTATGACCACATTGAATATTTTTCCCTGAAAACTCAGCACCTAAAAACACAGGAAAAGCCTTAGGACATTTACCAGTTTTACTTGTAGAAGAAAATCTACATACATCTTGTAAAAAAACTTGTTTAAGTTTAATAGGTGTTTTAAAATTTTCTTTCTTCTTTTTCTTATTTAACTTTTTATCTTGAGCTTTAACTTCTTTTGTAGTTTCTTCAAATTTGGGTAATGGAACCTTAATATTATTTATCACTTCTTTATCGAACAATTCCTTTTTTAATTCTTTTAATTTACCTTCACTTCTTGGATCAAAATATCCTAAATCCCCCTTTTTACCTAAAATATTTTTAAACATTTTAGAGGTTTTTTTTGGATCTTTAAGCATACCTTTTAAAATATTATTGACACTTGTAAACTGTTCAACCTTTTTAGTCTTTCTCCACCCCAACATAAAAGATATTAAGATAAAAGCTATGTAAATCACAATAAAGCAGACTATAAGCTTAATATTCATTAATATATAATGACATTTTAATGAATTTTAAATAGAATTATTTATATATTATTCAGAGTCAATTACTTTTTCAATACACCAAAAATCACTACACATTTTTTGATTTTCGATAAAACTATAAGGCATGTAAAAGTATCCTCTATCACCCCATTCTATTCCCCATGAATTACGAATAATAAACTTCTCATTTAAATCATCATATCCTACAGCCATCACAGCATGTCCTCCTAATAATTTTTCATCTTGTTTAGGAACAGTCATCCTACCTGTTTCAGCTACATTTTTACATTCAAAACTTTCATATACTCCAAATCCAAAAACAAAAGGTAAACCTGAACTAATACATTTTTTCATATCAATTATATCTTGCTTTATTCTTTTATATTGGATCGACTTATGATTATTAGCAACTTTATAGCATCCGTCATTAGGTTTTATTGTGAATTTATTAATATCATACGGCCAATCTGTTTCATCACATACACCTTGTTTATTAACTGATTTTATACCATCTCTTATATTCGCACCGGAATCATATTCAGTTGTTTTTTCCATATATCTTTCATTGTAGTAAATAAATAATCTTGATGGAGTAAATATGTTCTTTTCATCCTGTTTAATTTCATTAAATTCATATGCCGCCGCAATAGCATTAGCAGTGCAACTTCCTAATTTACCTTGATTGTAAATACCTGGGGATTTTTTTCTTAAATCAACCTTTTTATTGATTTTTATTTCGCCAGGTTTATATTGAATATCTCTTTGGTCAGGTGTATCTACTTTCCACCCATATTTTCTATATTTATTATCATTGTTGCTATATATTGAGTATTGAATTCCCATTGATATATAGTTGTTGCTTTATTTCTTTAAGTTCCAAAAATTTAATTATTAGATATTAAATTAATAATTAAATTAAGCTTTTAAATTTTTCATGGCTGTTCCAATATCCTGTTCGCTGCCAAAATAATTTTTAAATGTATCTAAAATTTGTCTTCCATCTTTAAGCGCTGGTCCCATATTATTGAGTGTTTCTATTAAACTTTTTTGTGTTTTAATTAAATTACGTGTATCTTTATTCAGGCCTTTAACTTGTTTAGGAGTCAATGATTGATAATTTTCATAAAAGCTTCCTTTTGAATCTAGATTAAATTCTTCTACATCTTCATCTTCTTCTCCTACTTCATCTTCATCTTCTTCTCCTTCATCTTCAACCTCATCTTCATAACTCTCCTTTGAATCTTTATTATCTTCCTCTTGTTCCTCTTGTTCTTCTTCCTCTTCTTCATCTTCTTCATCTTCTTCCTCTTCGTCATCAGAAGCATTTTTCTCAGATTTTTTTTTTGAATCACCTTTACCACTTTTAAAAAATTCTTTAGGGCCAGATCTTGTTGGAATTGAACATAAAGATGCAAATACACTTCCTAAAATTAAAGCTACACATACAGCAAGAACTATATCTTTAGTTACTGAAAATCCTACAAGAGTAGTCATTACAATAAGTCCAAAACTATATTTTTTTAATTTAGGAGTTATAAGTAATAATGATATACTCGCAAGTATAATTAGTATTAATCTGTTAGAATCCATATATTATAATTTAAGAAAATATATTTAATCTAGTAAATTAGTTCCGAAAAAAAGGATTGATACTAATGTTGAAAGTAATAAGACTTGTCCCTGTTGTAATAACATACTTGATGAAGTGCTAAATACTCTTGGTATATGAGTAGAAAGTAATGTTCTTACTGAAGGATTGAACATAATAAAGCATAATACTAATACAATAAGAGGTTTTTTCAATTTTTTCATCCAAGTATTTTCAGTATTTTCTTCTGAATCATATTCGACATCCATTTGCGGTGGAATTTCCATATCAGGACTCATATCCATCATATCATTACTTGGGTTAATTGGTGCTTGATGACCAAGTTCTGAACCACTCATACTTACTACATCATGTTGAGCACCATCGTTCGTTTCTCCTGAATCTTGATTAAGTTCGGCTAAAACTTCGTCTACAAGATTAGAATCATCGCCTTTCATTGACTTGTCTTCACTATTGCGTGGTTGCTCAACAGCACCAGCTTGATTAGAGTTTTCTACAGAAGCGTTCATATATAATATTAAATTATATACAAAAACAAAAAATAAAACGAATTAACAATAAATTATTTAATGGTTTCCTTTACATTGCGTGCTGGAGGCAGTATATTTATAACATTTGTTATCTATTTTATATATCTTATTATGCATTTCATCGGGTTTTGGCCCTCTCATAACTATACAAGACCTTCCTTTACATACTTTTCTAAATAGAGCAGATAAACCTAACCCCCATATTACACTCATTATAATAACACCTTCTCTACTACTTGATAAATTGGAAAACATATTTATATTATATTACATTTAATTTCATAGTATTATAATTAAATTTAATTACTTTTTCTTTGAATAGGGAATTCGCTAATTTGTTCTTGATTTGGGCAACTTATTTCTTTAGTATTAAATTTATAACAGTTATCTACATCATCCTTAAAAACTAACTTATGGGCATTAAAAGGTGTTGGATATTTAATGATAATATCGGGGGTAGGGGTTGTGCAATATACAATCAATAAACCTACACATAGTGAAGTTAAAAACCAAAATGTATCAATTTTATCTAATATAAACATTTAATATAATAAAACAAATAAAAACTATTATAATATTTCTATAAAAAGAATTTTACAGATATATTAGTTAAATACTATTTGTGAATATGTCTTACCTTGTTTAAGATTTCTTACTTTTATTTTACCTAATTCTTCAGATTCAATACTAGATGCCCTATATATTTTACCTGAACTTATATCCTTGTAATAATCTATTCTGGTATAGAGTGCTTCATTAGTTATTGTTTCTCCATTGGGATTATGTCTTTCAATAAATTTAGTAAATTCTTCATATAGAGAGGCGTGAAGAGGTTTTTTCTTTGGTTTAAGACTTTTTATTTTATGAGTATCAGGATTGTATAAGCCCAGGGGAATTACTTGATATTCATTATCGCCAATTTTGTTAAGATCAATAGCTATTTCATAAGGTTGTTCTTCGGCTTCAAGAGATATTGTATAATATTGTATATTTTCGAGACTAATTTGTTCAACTCCTTTACTTACTACACCTACATAATGATAATTACTTATATATCCTAATTGAATAGTTTTGGGCGCCGCTCCCATATTCCTATTAGGTTGAGCTGGATATAGATTTTTATACTTAGTAGCTTCATAGTTTGTTATAGTTTTATTTGAATTATATACATTAATATTTATGTTAAACATTGCTGAAATTAATCCTAATTCAATATCTGTAATCCAACTTCCTAATTGTTGCTCTGATTCAGCTCGTTCGCGTATTGACTCAACATATTTGTCGACGACTTCTTGTGTAAATGTATCAGATTTTAATGTATTGGAAATAGATACTTTGATGGCTTCAATAGAGTCTTCTTGTTTTTCACCCACTAAAAAGTTTTGTGAGAATTTCATAGCTGTATCTCTTCTTAGTTCCAACATAGCATTATATAAAATTTCACTATGCTTTTCCTCCTCAGCAAATGATACTTTTAAAGTTTTTCTTTCCCTGGAATACTGCATAGATTCACCTTCTTCACTAAAATTAAGTGGATAAATGTCAGCAATTGCCATTGTTTCTACTATACTGTAATAGCCACAGTTACCATCAGGTGGCACTGGATATATAGTCTTTCCCTGTTCATCTATAAAAATATTAAGATCCTCTACTTTTTGTAGTAATTCTTGATTTGTTAAAATTGACTTTGAAATGGCTTCCTTCATTTGTTCACTTTCTGTTCTTAATATTGCTGGTTTTCCCTTTTCTTCTTGGTCACTCCCTGAAGAAGATTTATGGCCACTGCTTTCTTCTTGGTCAGTTCCTGAAACAGCTTTATGGTCGCTACCTTCTTCTTGGTCACTTTCTGAAGAAGCTTTATGATCGATTCCTTCTTCTTGGTCACTTCCCGAAGAAGCTTTATGGTCGCTACCTTCTTCTTGATCACTTCCTGAAGGAGATTTATGATCACTGCCTTCTTCTTGGTCACTTCCTGAAGAAGCTTTATGATCGCTTCCTTCTTCTTGGTCACTTCCTGAAGAAGCTTTATGGTCACTAAGTAAATCACTACCTAAATCTTCTGATTTAATATCTTTAAGTTTTATTACTTTGGTATCAGATTTTCTCAAATCACCACGAGGTGATTTAGATTCTGCTTTAAGTTCTGATCCTTGTAATTTTTGAGAACTGATTTTACCTTCCTCTCCAGAAGATTCGTCTTCATCGATACTTTCAGGTGTCATCGTAAATTGTTCTTTACTATCTGAATGTTTTTTATCACTTTTCCCCAAATTTATAACTTTTACATCTGTTTCACCTGAAGGAAATACAGGTGTTTGTATATCTTTGCCTTCTTCCATTGATTCTGACGATGCTTCACTATCTAAATCTCTGGTGTCATGAACTGGTGTGTCAGATAATTTTATATTTACGACCTTTTTTGATTCCGATTCAACGGTTTCTGATTGACTGTCGGATGTAGACTTCTTACCTTGAGACTCAGAATCAGTTAATAAAGTAGTTTTAACACCTGTATCATCTGAATAGCTTGATTTAGATTCGTCTTGATCCTCTGATACGGATATTGGTTTAATAGAACCTACCTGGGGGGAAGGAGTCAAATCACCCTTTCTTTTAAGTATCTCATCAATATTTAATTCATCATTGATATAACCTTGTGTAAAACTCTTTATTACATTTTTTTTCCAGTAAATACTATATCTTAATGATTTGCTAATCATACCTATAACATCGGACATAACGTGCTTATTTAAATCTAACCTCTTTTCTTTTATTGACTTTGCCATTAAAAAATAAATAGCATTATCAATTTTATTTACATCATTATCAAAATTGTCATAATTAACTAGTTTGTGAGAATTATTAATTAGATGTCTGGTATACACCAATTGAAATGCAACTTCATATTCATTTTTTCTGGGAGATCCGCCTATAGGATGAATTAATTTAGCATTACCTGTACCGACAAGCATATTCTTAAGGTCATCAAACTGAGAAAATTTGGCAAATATCCCTTTCAATAGAGTATAGTCTCTCAAAGTTATAAAATTACCACCTCCTTGTTGTGATTTATCTATAGACTCTTTATTGATACCTTTCACCGGTTTAAACCAATCTGGACGATGGGGAAAACCTTGGTTTTTTCCGCCCATTAATTTAGCTTTTGAACCGTCTAATTTACCCCACCCGTCATCACCTTTATAATTAAATGTAAATTTTAAAGCATAGTTATTATATTGATCTTTTTTATCAGAACCATAACTTGCAACATTCCAAAATTTTGAAAAGTGAAAATAATGTTCAACAGAAGCGAATGGTATCCCATCAATGATAATAGGAGTAATATTACCTTTTTTATCTTGCCTGATATGAAAATTAGATAGTTTTTTTCTCCAGTCTTCTACAATCTTTAAATCTGAATATTGACTTTCTGAATTAATTTCTTCCTTTGTCCCTCTGCCTGGTTTTGAATTTGCGGAATCTGAATAAAACATGAATATATCATTGTTAGAATATAATTTATCTTCATCAATAATGTTGATCGAAGATTTTAGTGTTTTTAAATCTAATTGTTTCTTTTTAATTGATTTTACACGTAATATATTGTCTACTTTAGTTTTCTGAGTTCCTTTATAATTGTAGGTATAATTTACTTTACCTGATTTTATTAGGTTTCCTTCAGAATCATCTATAATATTAATTTGTCTTTGATACTCAGGCAGTAAATTATTTTGTTCAGGATATACTTTCGCGATATACTGGCGATATTCTTCATAAGTTATACTAAAATTATTAATATTCATTGAAACATTACTAAAAAGATTTCTTAAACCTTGAATAGCTATTACTTCATTGTAACTCACTTCAATAATATCACGGTCGCTTGTTTCAATCATAACTTTTTCAGTAGCACCAGATGTCACATCAGAGCGTATAAAACCCATACTTTTTACTCCTTCTTCATTATAGAACACAATATCACCCGGTAAATTGTCTCCGGTTTGATTAATTATTTGTTGAAGTTTTACATATTCTAACATATATCTAATAATTTCACCCTGGTCATTATCTGCGCCAACAAGGTTAATTAGTTGTTTAAACATTTTATTAGATTTATTTTGTTCACAATTCATATCAATTGAGTAAGTGCTATATTTTTGAATCTTTGTTTCAATAAATTTAGCAAGTATATCACTTAGTATTTTAGATTCAATATTTAGACTTGAGTTTTTAATTTTTAATTCGGTATATTCTTTACGAAGATTATTGGTTTCAACTTCTCTTATTTCATCACGCTTTTCTTTTTCATCATCACTAATCATTTTTTCAGAATTCAAAACATCAGTCTCTAATTTATTTCTTCGTAAAGATTCAATTTTACTGAAAAGACTAAACTTTTTAATAATAAAATTATTATTTTTTATAGATTGTTCTATTTCAGATAACCTATCTACAATATTTATTCTTTTGTTAATAGAAATAGATTTTGTATACAATATATTATTAGGTTTTTCGTCATTAATTACAGTTATTATATATTTACCATCTTCTTCACTAAATTTAATTGGATAATTAGTTGTTACTGACTCATTTTGTTCTCCATCGTTATGAATAATAGTTGTAATTTTCTTTACTTTTTCCTGGGCAAACTTGCTTAATTCTTCAAAATAATTTATTTTAATTCTGAAAAAATTATCAAGGTCTTTGTCTTCGGTTGCTTTGGGACTATCACTATATTTATCTTTAATGTATTCATTTTTGGTAATATATTCAATAGAGTTAAGAGACATTATATATAATATTTTAATAAAATTATTCTTATAATATTTTAATAATAAGTATAATTATAATGTACCTAAAAACTTATCTAATTGACCAGCACCTATAAAGTATTTATCAATTATGTCAACAGGTATGCCACCAGTTATTTCATTTATTTGTTGACCTGTGAGTTTAAGTTTTATTCTGTTGTATTCTTGACTATCTTCTTCATCGTCATCCTCGTCATCTTCTTCTTCTGCTTGTTTCAATAATATAGATAATTCATCATCTTCATCTTCATCTTCATCTTCGTCTTCATCTTCATCTTCGTCTTCATCTTCATCTTCGTCTTCATCTTCGTCTTCATCTTCGTCTTCGTCTTCATCTTCGTCTCTAGAAATTGACGGTTGATTACTTAATAGCAGTCCAAGAGGAGTATCAGGTTCATCCTCTTCTGTTTCCTCATCTTCTTCTTCTACTTCCTCTTCTTCTACTTCCTCTTCTTCTAATTCCTCTTCTTCTATTTCCTCTTCTTCTTGAGTATCTTCAGGACTTTTATTATTAAATAATAAACCTAAAGGAGAATCTTCTTTGGATAAACTTTTTAGTTCAACATTTTTCGGTCTTGAGTCAATCGGTGATTTTTTATTACTCTTAGATAAACTTGGGGGTTTTGGTGGTGTTTTTTTATTTTTTCTAAGATCTTCTTCATCCTCTTC
>Ga0228620_1000392_pt1 | contig 24453 bp, 26 predicted proteins | sample 23DmetaG_FD_186030 | JGI IMG/M metagenome (GOLD analysis project Ga0228620, IMG submission 186030) | Seawater microbial communities from Monterey Bay, California, United States - 23D | ecosystem: Environmental > Aquatic > Marine > Coastal | place: USA: California | collected 2016-10-06 | reverse complement strand
GCGTCAGCTTTAGCTTTAGCCTCAGCCTCAGCCTTAGCTTTAGCCTCAGCCTCCGCTTTAGCTTTAGCCTCAGCCTCCGCTTTCAATTTAATGGTATTCTGTTTGCGTTGATCGGATGTTCTTTTCAAAATGAACTCAACCATAATGTATTATATATAGTTACCATATAAAAATCAATATAATTCGTATAATCTCGCAGTAGTTAGTTGATAGGGAGATGTGGCAAAAATTAATGTGCCTAAACTCATGACATAAGGGTGGTATATGTACCAGCAATATAATACACATTCAGATATCCGAATGAACGAATAGTTTCGGCAGCACTACGAGCACGTTGTCCTGTATTACAGTAAACTAAAATCCCTTGGGATTTATTTTTAGGTAGCTTATCAGGTTCAATATCAAAAACCGGGATATGAATAGCTGTTGGATAATGGCCGTTATTCCATTCTAATTTGGTCCTCACATCAATTATGTGTTTAATTTGTTTATTCTTAATTTTAGCAATGGCTTCATTTGACGATATAAGTTGAGCACCGGTCATAGTGTAATATTGACTTGCTGCAAAAATGGAGTAAACAAAGGCGCAAACACCACTTGCGAGATAAAAGGTAGAGGTAGAGTTAGAGTTAGTAAATAGTTTCATGTAAAAGGTCCTTTTATATATGGAAAGTATAAAAAAGTTATATATTATATATGGATTCTGTAAAACATATAACAAAAAGCGATAAAGGAAAGTGTGATGGAAAGTGTGATGGAAAGTGTGATGGAAAGTGTGGAGGGAACCAATCGGTAGATAAATGGAGATACACATTATATACAGTGTTAGTAGCAATATTAGTGTTCAATCCGTATACATACACGGTAATTAATAATCTACTAAACAATGTAATTAGTGTAACAACAAGTAAAAAAGGCTGTCCAACAATAATCGGGTTTGGGTTTCATTTATTAGTGTTTACCTTATTGATAAGATATTTAATGGATTTAGATATTTGAGCATATAATAATAAAAATATGGTCTATAATCTAAATGAATAATTTGCCTGAAGAGCTGGTTAGTATGATATATGAATACGACGGGCGATATAAGATGAAATATAAGTTGTGTATGTACGAGCTATACACATATATTTACAATAATAGTTTAGTAAACAAATTAAAAAACATGAACGAATCATTGTATGACTATATGCGAAAGAGAAAGGTATACCGAGTATAATAAATGAAAATGTACGTGGTTGTACAATTCGAGAATGTGGTATGAAACCGGATGTAATAAACAGACAGTATGAAAAAGCAATTATGAATGTAGTTTTGTGCACCTTTGAACATTTAAAACGCCGACCTAAATATATTATTTTACTTAGATCAAGTAAAATGATAAAAGCATAAATATCGAGTAATCCTGTCGAAGAAAGAAGTTTTGGTATGAGTTTGTGGGGGACGATGCATAATCTCGTATGAAGAGAGTAGACGGTCTTGACTATATGACCAATCTCTGGTATTATACATGGTAACAGAAGATGGTGAATATATAAAGTATATATAACATTTCAATTTTGCATATAAAAAGATTAGGATAGAAAATTGAAATGATTTGTGTAAAATGATTATATATGAAGCAATAAGAATCAAACATGGAAAAATTATTATTAAAATTACCGGAACTATATGAAGTGAAGATAGAGAAGAGGCCATCTCAATATTGTAAGACACCATATATGGCAGATGCAATATATGGTAGTACAAAGGATATTGAGGGAGAAGATGGAGGAGGGGAAGGAGATAAATGGTTAATCCATACACCGTCATTAGGGTGTTGTGGATTAGTAGAGAAGGGTTCAAGTGTTCTTGTACAGGAAAATACGAATAAAAAAACAAAAAGCAGTCATAGTGTTCAATTATCTTTACATAAAGAGGACCATCCTAAAATGGGAAAACAAGAAGTAGTGATAGGTGTGCATCCACAATTAGCAGAAACCATTGTAAAGTTGTCATTAGAGAAGGGACTAATTAATCAGTTGAGAGGAATTATAAATATAGAAACACAAAAGACATATAATGAGTCGCGTTTAGACTTTTATGGTAGAACAAGTGAGAATCAAGAGTTTTATTTGGAAGTAAAAACGGTCCCCCTTGCGAATTATGTGGATGCTCCAAACGAACAAAGAAAGAAAGGTAGGAAAGGAAAAAATAAAAGACTATTATGTGATGTCGAATGTGATGATAGTGATGGGATGATGATGGAAAAAGATTTTCATGATAAAATAGCGTATTTCCCAGATGGATACCGTAAGAATCCAACGGATGTAGTAAGCCCACGTGCATTGAAACATGTAAAGGAGTTACAACAAATCGTAGAAAAGACACAAGCACGAGGAATTCTATGCTTTGTGGTACAGCGAGAAGATGCGAGTATATTTCAACCATCAAACAAAGATCCAATATATAGAGATGCAGTATATGAGGCATATGAAGCGGGTGTAGAGGTGATAGCATTACAAGTAAGATATACAAAAGAAGGAGAGTGTTATTTTCACCGAGAAATGCCAGTAAGATTATGTCATACATTATATCCAGAAAAGGAGCATTTAATATTGTAAATAATAAGGTGTAAGAATAAATAGTGAATACAACGTACAACGTACAACGTACAACGTATTATAAGATATTATGGTATGTTATAATACTGTGATAGAATAGGACGAAGTATAGAGTAAAATAAAAATTATTTTGTTGGATACCGTTTAGATAAGTCTTTCTTTGGAATTAATGCAGAATCCATATATGAGTTATCATTGTCATATGGATTGAATTGTTTCGAATGAATCTGAGATTTATTGTAAATGTTCAAAATGTGTGAAACGACTGAACTGCGCTGTACATCAGTAGCATTCATATGAATGAAAGAAATGAGTTCTTTTTCTTGTTCATTATGATGAGATGAATGTATAAATGAGTTATGTTTTTGAATAAAGTCTGATAGTCCATTTTCACTCACACGGTCAGTTTGTTTAAGGTCTCCTGTAATAACCATTTTACAATTATCCCCGACACGAGTTGTTAGCATGAACATTTGATTAGGAGTACTGTTTTGCATTTCATCAGCAATAATAAAGGCGTGTTTAAATGTACGTCCTCGCATAAAAGCGAGTGGGCATATTTCAATGACACCATTATAAAACATATCATCCAAGTCTTTTTGATGGTAAAATTCTAACAATGTATCTAAAATAGGGCGTGTCCAAGGGTCCATTTTTTTAGCAAGGTTGCCAGGTAGAAATCCGATTTCTTCATCTTCAACAGAGACAATAGGTCGTGTCAAGATAAGTTTTTTAACAGTTCCATTTTTCAACATCTGAATACCTTGTAGACATGCAAATAACGTTTTCCCACATCCTGCGGGTCCTACTCCAACAACAATAGATGTTGATTGAGATGCAAGAGATTTGACATATGTTGCTTGCGTATGTGTCCTTGGTTTATAGGTTGGAGAGATCGCTTTCTGGTTAATAATTTTTGCCCCAAGACTGGATGTAGAGATGTGTCCGTTATTACTCCATGTATTGTGTAAGGTAGATTTCTTTGAACGCATTATTAGTGATTGTGAAAGGGTCATTCTGTTATTAGGGTAGATAATGCTGTCATATTTGGTTCTAATGGAATTAGTATTAGATAATGTAGTAAAAGAAACACATTCTTGCATTAAAAATGAAATAAATAAAAAAGAAAGGAAATACATTTACGAATACCTTAATATATATTTATAATAATAATAATGGAGGTTCTTTTATATCAAAATAACAATATCAATATTATAAAACCATCTGTTATATGAAATGTAGCAAGTGTAATAAAAAGAATAGAGAGGAGAGAGTAGGGTAGGGTAGTATACAATCAAAATACATAGATGTAATCAACAATAATAATTGAGATAATTAGCTATTTAATTAGCTATTTAATTAGCCATTTATATTATCAGCGTCATTATAATCTTCCTCACAAGAGCTAACTGATGGACTGGAAGGTATGTGGTAGGGTGAAAAGTCTTCCAAGTCACGCATACTAATAGGAGTTGTATTACTGTCACAATCCGAATCATAATAATCCCAATTACATTGTTGGTCGTATTGTTGATTAGTTGGGTAAATGTGTTTTTTGATAGATGGAGGAAGTGGCATAATAGGGGCATATTGATGGTATGTATATTTTTTGTTATCTTTGTTATCTTTGTTATCTTTGTTATCTTTGTAGTGTTTGGTATCTAATGAAATCCATTCATTTAATACTCTATGACCATTGCTATTAAACGACCCAGTATATGAGACATTTGGTGTTTGTGGTGCTTGTCGTTCTACCGCAGAAATCCATTGACTTGGTTTTTTATCTTCAACATTATCTTTGACAGGTGTAATAGGTTTATGTATATAGTCGTGTTCGTCATCTAATTGATTGTATGGAGGGTTATATAAATGTATTTTCTGTTGATTATTTTTAAGGTATTTTTTTTCGCAGTATTTAATGGAATGTCCGACCTTTTTACAATAGCCACAAACCGTGGATAAAATCAATGGACAAACAACGGGGCTATTGGGGTCTGTGCTTTCTCTTGTCCAATGACTTGTATATTCATCATTTGTCTTACCAGCTTTGTAACATACTCCACAAAAAGGCTTACGTTTCCCTTGATAGCTACGTTTTCCATCGGGTTGTTTACGGTTGTTATATGTACGTTTTAACATCATACTAATAGTTGCGTTTCTACTTGTCGTTAATTATAATAATAAGTGGTGTAATAATGTAGTTACATAAAATGATTTCAATTTTTACATGAAAAAAATATAATTTATCATTATATTTTTTTATTTCGCTCGGTATAGGAATTGAACCTATGGCCTTAAGATTAACAGTCTTACGCTCTAACCAACTGAGCTAACCAAGCAGATAGTTTTTGTTCGATAGTTATCCAAACTATCAAAAGCATTAGATGAACTAATATGTACAAAAACGTATGTTCTTATAAGCCCCTCTGAAATTACCTACGCTTATAAGTGTGAAACCCCATTTGTTTTTTGTTTTTTGTTTTTTGTTTTTTTGTTTTTTTTGTTTTTTTGTTTTTTTGTTGGTTTCTCCGCCGCTATGTTGGGGTCTATATTGGGCGCCTCCATCTCCCGATATAATTAGTTATAGAACCTTTATATAGTTTTTGTAAAGGTTTATTGTTGTAATGTGTATAATGTGTAATATTTTATATGTATAGGTCTTTTATACATGTTATTTTTTTATTTACAAACAAACCTAATATCAAATGAGTATAAGAGAGTAATTATAGTGGAGGGGGACGTAGGTGTTAATTTGAAACAATATGTAGTTCGTAAATCTTTCCCAAAAGCGAGTGTATTTGATACAACAACAAATGGATGTAGTCAAGTGTTAATACATCCAGAGAAGGGGGATTTCTTAGGGTGTGATGATATAGGATATTTATACGGGGTCTTACGTAAGTATGATTATACTTTAGATACTGAACTAACAAAAATTACATTACAAACAAAAGTGATTACTCCATCGAAACATTTATTTATGATAGCTTATTGATAAGATATGATGGTTGATAATATAATGCTATTATATAAATATGCCTTCTACAAGCAAGTCTATATTTACAACAAAAGTAACTCATTGTAAAGAGTCACGTTCTCTGATAGACCCAATAGATTATAGGGTATCAAGTGAAATATCCGGAACACAAGATATAATAAGTACAACATTTGCAAATGTTCTAAGTTTGATAGAAACATTGTATAGTTCTAATGCCGCAAGTAAAAATTACGAAAACATATCAAATAGTTATAATCAATATTCGTCATTAATGACAATAGTAAAAGAAGAAATAGCTAAAAATACGAATGACGATATAGCAGTGTTATTACGCATAGCGGAAGATACATTAGAATCTTCTGTAAACTTATATACATTGTATGGAGAATCAATCCTTTTACAAGTAGACCGGGCAACATTGGAATCGAAAGTACAAGATTTGATTAATGCAGTGAATGTGGAGGAAGTATCTACTACTACAAACACATCTTCAATGTCTTTAACTCAAACCTTAAAATTAGCAAACGTATTTAATTATTACATAATGATTTATGGCATGCCTTCCATGGGGGAGGGATTTGACCCAGTTAAAGTGGCATATTTAGTAGACATTTTAAGTTCTAATGGTATAGATCCATACGCATAGTATGTAATGTGATGATGTTCAAATTGAAAATTGTAGTGATATACTATATAGTGTGATGGAAGACTTCATTTCATTTAAAGAAATCTATCATCATATAGCATTAGCTATAGCCATAGTATTAGGTGCTACATGGAGTGACGCAATAAAAGCGAAATTGATGGATTATGCAATATTTAGTAGAACAAATGGAGTATTATTACAGAGTGTAATTGTAACAGTATCACTGTTGTCCATTCTAATGGGTTGTTATTTGGTATTGTTTTCATTACAGAAGGAAGAAGACGATATAGATAGCAATTAACAATATTTTGTATATATATGCAAAAATTGAAATGAATTGTAAGGATTCGATCAACACATATAATATCAATAAAATAATATCAATAAAATAATATCAATAAAATAATATCAATAAAATGTCACGTAACGTACCTCGATTTGCATTATTCGCCAAAGCATTTGAAGATTTCTTAGTAAGAAAGTTGTCTGCAACGAGTCTTGATTATTATATCAAGACAATACGCTTAAATCGAACGGATACATCGTCTGTTACTAATAGTGTTTATGAAACGACGTCGTTCAATTGTCGTGGAAATACCTTCAACTATGCGATACATGTTCAAAAGAATACAATAAATAATGTTCCATATCAAGAGTTAGATGAAGCAATCGTTTCGTATTTTGAGAAGTACTCTCTTGAAGAACGATATTATGTGCGACAAATGCAACTAACAAAGGAAGAATACCGATACCAAGATGATACAACATATTGTATCATATTGAAAGTAAAATATCTTAATTACAATAATAAGCATAATATAGAAGGCGTTCGTTACAGTGATGTTTTGCCATTCCCATTAGTAGACCGGTCGTGTACTCACGAGTTATTAGAGAAAAACAAAAAAAGGTCAACTTTTGAAATGGAAACGACCAGCATTGTTGGATTAGATGTAGATGAAAGAGAGAATGTGCTCCGTGCGGAGATAGAGAGACTTCATAGACAAATAGATAGTTTAGATATCACACAACATAATATGGAAAATATTATTGAAACATCTACCGCACGTGTTGAAGAACTTGAACGTGAAGTAGGTCAGTTTGAAGAGGAAATATTTATTGCGAAACAAGTAATTCTATCGATTCACAAGGTCAACGCTGTAAATGTGAATCCACGACAAAAATTGTTTCGCGAATTGTATAAAGAATCGAATAGAAAAGACATGTGTAGTATTTGCTATGATGAGATAAAATCAGACAACATGCATGTAAGCGATTGTAGTCATATATTCTGTTTGACATGCGCAAAAAAGAGCTATAACTTTAATAGAGCGTGTCCAATTTGTAGACAACATTCCTTACCACAAAACAGTCTTGAGTTACTATAATAAAAATAAAAATAAAAATAAAAATAAAAGGAGGTCAAAAAATTATTTCTTAGCTTTTCGTGTAGAATTAGTCCTTTTTTTTATTCTTTTTGTGCGAGTAAATTTCCTGTTATTACGAACCTTGTTAGCAAAACTTGAATCATTTTCGATAGCACGCAATAATCGTATTTGACTTAGAGCTTTTTTTTTGGAGGTACACTTAGAAAATACCTTATTAGTGTTGTTATTAAATACAGTATAGCATCTTTTATTAGGAACCTTGTGATACGAATAAGGCATTATATAAATGGACCCTAAAATAATTGTATTGAAGTAGGTAAAAATGTAAAAAGTTACATTAAAGTGGAAATATAAACGGAACCTCCATATTCAACCGCATTTTGGTATATACCATTCGCAGAAACTTCAATATCTTGCCATTGTTTAGTTCCCAATAGAGGGTCTGTAGATTTAGTCCATGTAGCGCCATAATCGATAGAAACAAAAAGAAACCCACCTTTAGCGAGTGCGGTAAGAAATTGACCAGTCGAATTCATACTAATACCTTGCCATTGGCGGTCAGTAATGTGACTATCATTTCTGGCAGACCATTGTTGTCCATAATCAGACGAGATATAAATTTCGCCAGTGACCTCAACAGCAGCTTGATATTGTCCAGTAGATGAGACATCAACATCCATCCAATTATGGTCGTCAAATCGAATATTAGATGTATTAACCGATGTAGTGTTCCAAGTATTTCCATAATCAGAAGACAAATAAATGGCTTCTGAAACAATAGTTTGATATTGACCATTATAAGACATAGAAACCCCACCTGTAGGGAATGTTTGAACCGAATTATATAAGTCACTATCTTCGTCGTCGTGTCGTGTCCATGTAATACCATAGTCGTTAGATCTATACATGGAATCTCCAACAGAAATCAATGTTTGGTATTGACCATTCATAGAAATGCTGACAAAAATGTTTGCTTGACCAACACTGAGTGTTTCCGTCCAATTAATTCCATAGTCGTTAGAAATGAAAATAGATGTGCCACTACATGCAGTCTGATATTGGCCGGTGGTAGATAACGCAACTTGATTAGCAGTAGAGTCGCCAATATTATCGCGAAAAGTCCAAGAGCTTCCATAATCAGAAGAAGTATAAATATCACCAGGTTTATCAATAACACTTTGATATTGTCCTGAAGTAGAAAGAGAACAAGCAAGCCAAAGGCGGTCACCAATGGTATCTCCAGTAACATCAATCCATTTCATTCCGTAATCAGCGTAACTAAATGTATCACCATTTTGTAATATTAATAAAATAGGTACTTTATATGTTTGTGTAATGTTAGTAGTGGTTGATGTAGTATTTTTTTCAACAAACGATGTGGTGTCAGTATAATTAATAAGGTTATCAATGGTGCTAAGATTAGTAGGACCAACATTGTTTATAGGTATAAGTGTTTCCGCTTCAATATCAACTGTCAATGTAATACTTAATCCGTTACGTAAAAAAATCAAATCCCCATCAATAAAGCCATCATCGACACCGTATTGTGAAGAAGTCGGACGATTATCAAAGACATTACTATCAACAATGTAACGCAATAATTTATTGATGTTGTGAATAGTCAAAATACCTGATAGGTCAGTAACAACCGCTCCCGAAACGTCATAATTTTCACCGTTAATAATATGATATAATCCTGAAACGTCAAATATACCATTATTTAAAGTTCTGGCAGATTCTTCTGCAAACAATGTAGAAAATCCACCCGGAGCACCGAAATAGTGAGTAACGGTGAAATTAAAGTCACTGTATAATGTTTCCATATCACCGAGTGAAACAATGTTAGAACTTAATAGCTGTGATTTAAAATCGTCAGTAGAAAAGACGAGTGTATCAGTTTCTAATTCATCATTACTAATATCATATAATGATTCAATAACCTGAGCGTTATCTTGGTCTTTTGTAATGCCAATAAGTTCGTTAAATCTACGAACACCCATTCTAATTTGTATCGCGTTACTTACATCATAACAAGCAAGAGGGCTTGAAGAATGCATGCTAATAGAAGGGTTAGTTTGTACAATGCTATAACTACCACTGGCATCAACAACATAGCAATTACCTGTATGTGACATATTATTTTGAAGTTATAATATACTAAGATAAAGTTTGTAGTCTTAGCAATAATGGTGCGTGATATTGCTGTGTCAATGTAAATATACTGTTATTAGAAGTATCAGGTAAATGGTCTTCATTCTTGATAATCAATTCTAACGTAAGATTCATACCTGGATTGACTAAAATAAGGTCACCCGCAATGAATCCATTTTGTTTGTCTTGTTGAGCGCGATTATAAAAAGGATTAGCTACAGTAAGTGTATCTAATAAGTTATTGAGTCCAGTTAATTGAATGCTACCTCCAAATGTATCAATAATGTTTCCGGAAGAGTCTGTACGAGTATCATTGAGTAAATGAATAAGGGAACCAGAGTCAAATGTATTGTTACTTAAATCATTGTAACTATCTTGTTTCAATAAATTATGAAATCCATCGGCAAAAAAAAAGTAATTATTTAAATATATTTCAAAGTCAATAAAAGAGTGTTGAAATGCTCCAACAGATACAACGTTACTAATGTCAATGCTATCACGAAATTCTTGAAAATGGATATAGAAATTGTCAGTAGGAAAGGAATTATTACTGGGGTCAAACAATGTACTAATAATGTTATTGTTGTTAGCATCTTTGACGAGCCCAATTTTTTCATTAAAAAGTCGAACATCATAATTAATTTGAACTGTATCAGTTAAATCAAATGTAATAACATCTGCAATAGTTCCTCCAATAAAGGATATATCAGTAAGTGTCATAGTAGTAGAGAACCCACCATTAGCGGTAACAGCACAATGGGTTCCAATATATACATTGTTCGATTCGTTCATAATGTATATTATTTTACTGAATACTTGTTATAAATTAGTTATATAATGGTAATACATTCTGAGTATGTTACAAATCGTACAACATTTTGAAGTTCAAACAAAAAGACCAATTGGAATGATTCATATTGATAATATTGCCACGGTCGTCATATAATCGAATGCGTAATCGTTGTACATCGACCGGACCAAAGTACTTGCGTGGTTCACTAACAATGGGTAAATCATTATCCATTAATAAACTAAAATAAGAAGCCTTTAATGATATGCGTGCTAAAATATGCGGACTTAATACAGATTCTTGAAATACATTTACAAAATGATTGTGAGAACTGTTTTGGAAATCTTCAACCGCTAAATAAATATAACGTGTTTGTGCAGGTTCAACAACAGTATCACCTATAATGCTCATAGAAGCGTCATAGTAAGGTTTAATGAATCCTAAGTTCCATCCAATGCGACTGGATATTTCAGTTTGGTCCTGAATACTGTTTTCATTTTTTCTAAAATCCAAATGAATACTATAAATAGCGTGTTTATAAACGCCATTCGGTGACAATGTCGCTTTCCCTGTTCCAGATCCATTATTATTGATATCAAGTGTAAATGCAATGTATCCAAATGGGTCTATTAGATTTACAAGAGAGCCATCGCTATTTTGTGGCGAAAATAGAGAATTAATTGTGCTAATAAAATCCTGAGCAGTATAATTACCATCAGGAACAGTGACTATTTTTTTAGAGTTGATAACTGAACCAGACAAATCAACACCGTCAGCACTAATAGGATAGTGTTGTATCTGGATATAAAAGAAGTTATTTCCGAACGACTTTGATATGGAATAGAAACTAAGGGGGAATTCCAACGAAGCCAACTGCATGGAAACAACTTTATTGAATTTAATAGGTAATTGTATGGTAAAATCAGAACTATCTGTTGAATACAAGTTTTTTCGGTATTTAGTGTCGATATTGAGGCACTTGGTTACAATCCGTGTATCTAATGGATTTAATTTACCTGGAAAAAATTCACTTGGTTGGCTATACACAAATGGAGTAGTCTGTTTTATAGCAAGTTCGTCATTTCGTGATTGTGGGTCTTCTTTAAGAGGCATCTGGTTGGACCCATCCAGAACATAATTATCTGGAATAGAAGAGGGGTTTGTTGTATTCTTACAAATGTTTGTAATAAGAATATGTTTGGCATCATCTAAAAAATTTATTAGGTCACGTTGAAATTGTTTATTTAACTGTCCGCTTGATAAGATTTTTGTGCGTAATTCATATTCAATGAGTTCAATATCACTTCGTGTATATTTCTTTTTGGTAGGTGTTAAATGAAAAAAGTCGACCAAGTCAGGTAAACTATAATTATCAATGGTTAAGTCAAACTCCATGTTTATTTATAATGTAAAGAGAATAGGTTTTTACGTCTTTTCTATATGATGTATTTAATTATATAAAATAAACTGTGTTAGACCATTACTAATTACTAAACGTATCATATACAAATCATAATGCTAAATTAATTTAGTTTGTTATATATATAATAGATCAATGATGACAAATAATTTCGATATAGACGATAATAGTAATTTGATTGTCAATGAGAATGGTAACAAATATTACAACATACCTTCTAATATAAATATATACAGAGGAGGCAATGCATTTGAATTACAAAATAATTCATTTTTTGGATTTGACATGGACCATGTTAAACAATATGGTAGTGTTAGCATGTATACAACTGATGTACCATTGCAAGTATTAGCTTTAATGGAGATGGACCGTTCAAGTAATTTTTATAAAGAGGCTCCTGAAGATATACAACAAGCGTTAGATAAATCGTTTTTTAAAAAAAATGAAAAAGGGGAACAATTACGTATTTCTGAGCCAAAATATGATTACGCTGTTGTAAATTATTTATGTGCTAAGGGATATGAGGGCTATGCAATGAATTCAACAAAGAAAACAGAAAGTGGTGCTTATTTTCATGCAGAATTAGTAATATGTAATTGTAATCAAGGTAAACAAAAAATAACACTGACCCGTCGAAATGAAATTAAAGAAGCACCGAGAATGGCAAAAACGAAGAGAAAAAATGCACTACACTCGCCAATTTATACGAACGATGAAGACAATGAAAATGTAAGTAAACGATTATTATTCAATTTCCCAAAATCATTGTTTCAAGATGATGATGACGATAAAGATGGAGGGACGAAAAAAAAGACGAATAAAAGCACAAATAAAAAGACGAATAAAAGCACAAATAAAAAGACGAATAAAAAGACGAATAAAAAGACGAATAAAAGCACAAATAAAAAGACGAATAAAAGCACAAATAAAAAGACGAATAAAAGCACAAATAAAAAGACGAATAAAGGAGTGAAGACTGATACAAAGAATATTTAGAATAGTAAACAAGTAATATTTACATATTTACATATTTACATATTTACATATTTACATATTTAACATGATGGGTGTGTGATATATATATATATATGAAGATGAATAGACATTATACATGAAATGACCACCGAGTATTGATAGAATTTTTCAAGGGAGGTAAATACTCCAAATTTGATAAGTAAACCAAAAGTATTTAGAATGAAAAAATATGTGTGTAATATAAATGTCTATTGCAACATTAAAGCGCAAAACGAATACAAAATACAATAATATGAGTGTAGGACAAAAACTATTTTCATTAAATGGAACATATCGTAATCAAGGATATGTTGGACAAACCAGTTTATCCAGGACAATAATTAAAACCCCGCATAATGGAATAGCAGAAAGAGGACATGGAGGATTATATGGAACATACAATATTAATAATATTAAGAATTCAACTATAAATAATGTAAATGATAATGATGTGGTGAAAAAGAGTACTCTTGGTACAAAGGGGATGTTAATGTCAAGATACAAATGGGTACGTCGTCCACAGCCATATAGTGTAGTAAAGCCTGATAATAATATTAATACATCCACACAAGGAGAATACATAGAAATGCAATCCCAATTAACACAACAAGGAATAAGAGATGACAGCTGTAAAAAAGGAACATATGAAAGTGTGTATCCAAACAAAAGTGTATTAGGTTGTGTAACAACTAAATCACCAAACACATATACATCAACTATAGCAAGTGACTACTTATCAACGTTAAAAGACAAATGCGTAGAGAACGATGAATCAAGTAAATCGAGTATTCTACGAACCCCATTTGGTGGTTAGAACCAATATGAACGAAAAATTGATAGAGATAAAATTCAATATATCATAACAACACGATATATTGAAGAATGGATACAGAAAGCCTTACAACGCAAATTAAGGAGTACATAGCAACATTTGATGAAAAACATAGAATCGCATATGAAATAGCGAAGACACATTTGGGAATGTCTTATCAAATTGAAAAAAGTAACGGATTTATAGAATGGAAGAAAGAAAAATATAGTGTAAAATAAAGAATTGTATAGATAATAAACATTGTGTCTATACAGACATGTATACAGATATTTAAACCTTGTTGTCTATGTTGTCTATGTTGTTTTTGTTGTCTATGTTGTTTTTGTTGTCTATGTTCTGTTTATACTGTTTATAGTGTTTATAGTCAAATGTAGTAGTTTGTAATTCGTGTTCACTGTTTAATGTATGTGTAAATGCACTTGAAAACTTTACATTGGCGGGTTTAGTTGTATTTTTCTGTAGAAAGGGAAAGTGACTGATCTTGCCCAAATAGATAAATTTATTACGAGTGCGAGTTTCTTCTTGTTTTATCAATTCATTTTTTTCATCCTCATTTAAATACCATTGGTCTTGTTGTTTTTTTGTTAATTTGGAAGGGGGGTTTTTTTGCTTTGTTTCTGTATTTTTTTTTTTGGATCTTAAAAAAGGGGCAGTTTTAAGGGCATTTTTCAAGTCGTTTGTATTGCGATTACAATTAGGTGTAAGGTTAACATCATCGTCAGTGGCATGATTATCATCGTTACTTTTGTCACTAAAGTGTATGTCCCATAAAATGGATTGTTTTTCTAATATATTATTATCCATAAAGAAGTCGATACAATGAAACGTGCACACGTATTTCATAGCCATTGTATTCAAAATAGTATATGGTAAAATTTTGTTATCGCAATAATAAGAAAAGCCAAGTTTATATGGGTCATAAGTCATAATAACATTGCCCCGTGGTGTAGTTTGAAATAAAATATTTTTGTTCCAATAAGGTTCTAATTTATTATGTTTATCTGTAAAATGCTGTTGTAAGTCAAGTTTATTATAAAATATAGAGTCAATGTTGTTATTTTTGTCAGTAGATTCGCAAAAAGCGTGAAACTTAGTTTTAGCCTGTTCGTGTTTCTGTTCGATTGTATTAACGGGTTTTATCGATGGGGATAAAAAAGAAGAAAAATATTTACATAAATATGGAATATAGATTCCGGCAATACTGGTAGAGATAAACAATAGCGATGGTGGGATTTGAAGTGACATTTTTTTTAAGGTGTGTGTAAAGAAGATAGAAAGTATATTTGAAAGCATTGATACATAATAAATAATAATGTTTATGTAGATTTAACCGTATGTTTAATAGTATGCACTTGTTCCATACGCAAAGCGGTTAAATTAGTAAGTTCTGTATCTAAGAAAGGAACTTGGTGTACTTCGTATGTTTTATATAAATTATCAGGATGGAGTGTAACTAAATAAAGTCCTAATACTTTCTGGTTGTATTTTTGTTCGAGAATATGCCTATATACATTCAATTGTAGACTATAGTGATGAAAATTGGTATCCGGAATGTGAGAAATACATTGTGTATGTGCTGTCTTATTACCAAAGACATCTTCATATTTCAATTCAAGAACACGTTTCCAATCATAAATATAAATACCATCTTGATGTGGGTCCTTAAATACCATATCAACCGACCCACATAACATTAATTCCTCGTGGAATATCATCCATTCTGTACGATAAGGTATCAAATGTGAATGGTCGTTTTGAAACTTCATAAAATATTGGTATTCTAATGAATTGTCCTGAACCGGTTCATTATTATAAAAGTATTCGATATTAGCGTGCATCTGTGTGCCCATGGAGGAGGCTTTTTCGCCATTTGCTTTCCACATGTTTTTCATTTCTTGACGAGTTTTTTGATAATACTTATATGATGGGTCATTGCTCCATTGGGGTTTCTTTAAAATCCCATCAATGACTTTATCCGGGTCAAAATGAGCGAAATGACTGTGGTTCCATGTAGTTACAGATGTATATTCTCCTCTAACTCCGTCGATAGTGTATATATGTGGGCCTTCTTCAAAACTAATACGATTGTCACGTGGATGAGGGTTATTGATTGCCAAAAAAGTAGGTGGTTCCATAATAAATAGTTTGTAAAGAGATAAAAAAAAATGATCACAATCAATTTTACTTATAAAGGATGTAAAATAAAACTAACTAAAATCAGAGACGTTATTTTCAATAAAAGTTACTTTTTCAATAGACTTCCGCAATTTTTTCTCACGGTCCTTCTTAGGTCCATCGTTTGCGCTTGTAATTTGCCCAATATAATAATAAAATGAGTCTGGATTGGCTTTAATATAGTCTATATTTTGTGGTCTCCAAACATCATCAAAATAGGCAATAATTTCAGTTTCTAATGATTGAAACAATAGGATAAGCTCTTTAATAGGTAATTTGACCCACTGGTATATTCCAGTTTTTTCACAGTAAACATATCTATAATACCTTGTTGTTGTACGTAGGCTATATGTCCGTATTGGTAGAATACCATCATAGTTAGATAGCGCATCAAGTAAGATATCATTCATGCCTTCACTCATGCCACGTTTGAATATAGTATCTAAGTGGTAGGGTATGTAAGAATAAATGATTTCATCAAAGAATTGGTCGATGGAATAAGAAGGAAGGGATGTATTTTGTAATATGTGTAACGGGTTTTGTATAGTGTGTTCTTGTATTTTTTTATGTGAATTAGAAGGAGTTGTATTCTTTTCAACTTGTAGATGGTTTAATTGAGAAGCCATATATTGCATAATCCGAAGCATAATGTGTGATGGAGGCAATAGTTGTTCATTCTCAAAAAAGTCAGAATTTTCTAATAACCGGTCATACCCACATTTAGATTCGTGTAGAATATGTTGATGTCGGTTGTTAAATGACGCGTTACAAAAATAGCATGACCCGTCCATATAAGACGTTCAATGTTTTATGTTTTATACAATTTATATATACAATATAATCATAATCAATTTTGATGAAATTAGTATTTAGCACAAATGATAATAGGATAGTAAATAATACGCTTTACAGTAAAACAACAAAACCAGAACCCATATCAACAATAAGATATAATAACATACAATTACAAATGAATATGATTGAACGAATACATAATAGCGGTAATAAAAACTGTAGTAGTTGTAATGGAAAATAAATTCTCTTCATTTGTATATAATGATTGGAACAATAGGAAAAGTGTTAAACAAAGTAGCCAAGGTATTGTCAGGAAGACGCGTAATAAATATTACAGTAGCAGTAATAGCATTATTTGTCATCGTATTTGTATTGCGTATGATAGGTTTATATGAAGGTATGGAAAATAAGAAAGAAGGTATGAATGGAAAGAAACAAGAACAAATGGAGAATCAAGTGAAAGACATTGAAGATAAAGATAAAGATGAAGATGAAGAGAAGGATGGCGAAGATGAAGATGAAGAGGATGAACTTGAGAAGGAATTAGAAAAAGAAATGAAAGAGTTAGAAGAAGGTATGGAAAATTTCAAACCAGCACCATCTATGTTTCATGGTAAATTAGGTAAGAAAGAGATTACAAAGACAACTGTATAATCGTGGATGAATGATTCGTGTAACAAACTGTATAAAGCAAAAAGAGTATATAATATATAAATTATATATATTAGATATAATAGATATTATGAGTTTTTCAAATAGAGATGTGTTTATGGAACCGCGAACAGTTCAGTATGGAAGTCATATGGTAACGACAAACGTTCATAAAACACACAAGTCAAAATATATTAGCTTGGATACAAAGTATCGTGATGATTTTTCTTATTCGCATGTAGTAAACTATAACATAACATTACCAGAAAAAGTGAGTGATGTAAAAACGATGAAAATTCATAGCGTAGAGTTACCTGGGTCACTTTTAAATGTATCCAGTGATTTAGGGAACAATACGTTTAAAATGGTATCGAATAGCAATATAGCTATCATTGTTGTGCCTGATGGTAAATATACTGAAACAACACTACAAGATGCAATTCAAACCGAGATAAATGGGTCTGGTTCAAATACAAGTGACATGATAATTGATATATCGAACCAAGGAATAGGCTATGTAACCAAGTTGAAATCATCGAATTCTGATATAGCTATAGATTTTAGTGTTCGTAATGGATGTCAAGACCAATTAGATAGTCAAAACTTTACAACCAGCCTTGGATGGATGCTTGGATTTAGAAAACCAACATTAGATATTACAACATCAGATACAATAAGCACTTCTTTATTGAATTTGAATGTGCCATCTTATTTGTACTTAGCAATAGATGAGTATCAAACCGGGAATCAAAACAACTTTCTTACCCCGTTATCAAATTCATTGATTAATAAAAATATCATAGCACGTATATCGATTGACAATAAAACATATGGATTTGGAAATGTCATGATAGCGAATGAAGGCAATGGTTTATTAGTAAGTAGTTTACGTGAATACAGTAGTATGATCGATTTACAAAAGCTGAATGTAAAATTAATCTATGATAATGGTAAAATCGCAAATTTACAAGGGTTAGATTTATCATTAGTCTTGGAGATAGTACATGAATAATTTGTCACGTATAACAAAGAAAAAAATGACTAAATGACTAAATGACTAAATGACTACTAATATGCTAATACAAATTAGTAGTTATTATAATTATATAAAGCTAATATGCTAATAAATAGTAGCGTTATATATTATGGACAAATTTCTAATCAAAAAAATAAACATACGTCCGAATGAAGAAAAAACCCTCCATAAAATAGAACATCTGAATAAAATAGAAAGTGTGTTGTGTACAAATGAAGATCCAGAAAAAAGAACAATAAACATAGGGATATCTGAGGAGACAGGCAGATCATTATTGCGAATACCATCTAATTTATACGAGACATTAAACAAAGAACAGGTACGTGCATTAGAACTTGCGTGTGAAGGAAAAAATGTATTTATTTCTGGTCCGGGTGGTACAGGAAAATCACATTGGATAAATTCGTGGAAAGCTATTTTAAAAGAGAACAACGTTTTTATGCCAGTATGTGCTCTAACCGGTTGTGCAGCTATTTTGCTTGGTAACGGAAGTACAACCGTACATAATTGTTTTGGATTGGGATATATGAAGGGCCCAATAGACGAAGTCGTCGGAAAAGTACTACGAAATCGACGTGTAGTGAACAAATTAAAAAAAATACAAGGTATTATAATTGACGAAGTAAGTATGATGTCAAAGCGAATGATGGAGATATTGGAAAAAATAATGCGCGGGGTAAAAAAGAATAATGTACTATGGGGAGGCATACAGGTACTATTATTGGGTGATTTTTATCAATTGCCACCAGTGGGTAAAGATAAAGACGACATAGCATTCTGCTTTGAAAGTGATCTATGGAGAGAGACATTTTCTGTTGATCAACACATATTGTTTACTACTATTTATCGCCAGAAAGATAAAGTCTATCAGAAGATTTTACAAGAAGTTCGTATAGGTGAACTATCGGAGGAGTCTATAGAGATACTAAATAGAAGAAATGGTAATGAATCAAAAGATACTCAGGTAGTTACCAGATTATATCCTAAAAGGTACATAGTAGATAATACCAATATTCATATGTACAATAAATTGGACACACCGGAGGAACACTTTAACGTACAAGTATTTACAGGACTAACCACGTACAAAGAAAATGGAAAATCCATACCGTATAGTGAATTAGACCGTTGTAAAAAAATAAGCACACAGACGAAAGAATATGAAGTCCAACGTATTATTCGTGATAGCTGTGGTTCTGATGTGTTACATTTGAAAATAGGGACTCCTGTTATGTGTACAATGAATGTAGACTTGGAAAACGGAATTTATAACGGTTCTCAAGGGAAAGTAATAGAGTTTCGTAATACAATAACTCATGGTGTTTTACCAGTTGTAAAATATAACAATGGAAAAACAGTAGAAATGGAACCATTTTGCTGGCAGTCAGAAGAATACCCATCATTAGGCATTAAGCAATTTCCATTACAATTAGCATGGGCGATGACTATACATAAAAGTCAAGGAAGTTCATTAGACAATGTTATTATGGACCTGGGCAAAGATATATTTGAGTATGGACAAAGTTATGTAGCATTATCTCGTGTACGGAGCCTGGAAGGATTACATTTATCAGGGTTTACATACAATCGAATACAAGCAAATCCAATAGTAAAGACTTTTTACAAAACATTATTATAATGTCAAATGATTGACATAGAATAAAGAAAAGTTTAGTTGATATGTAACCAATTCTATTAGTAAAAAACGTATAATATAATTAATTGACTATTAGGACAAAGGAAGTGGGTAAGGAAATGTCAACGTTCATACACGGTTATATAAAGACACCGTATAGAAGAATGTAAATTAATGAAACATAATTTTATGACTGTATTATAAGATAATGTCTAATACATGGAGAACATATGGAGGTATGAGTAAAACAAAAGCAATTTCTAAGTTTGAAATAGGAACCATAATTACTGATAATATTATTAAACGAAATAAGGTAAGCACGAACGCAGACCAACAAGTAACAGATGCGAACTTGAATATAGAAGGCGGTAATTTGCGTGTAGATACCAATACTGCGGGTGAAGGTGGAAATATAGAAGCAAATACAAATGTAATAACTAATAGGTCAGGTATGTTTGGAGAAGACATTTTTATTGAAAACCGACTATATTTTGTCCCTGATTTAGTACGTCGTGCAATTGATAATAGTTTGAATTTTGGAACAAAGAATGGGATGGTATTAAACCAGAACAGTGTAGGAGATGCATATTTGAATTACATTACTGGTGATTCGCTAACAGGTAATATAGGGATTGGTTTGGATTCACCTACAACCAAATTCGATGTATTTGGAAATATTGGAAGTAATACAAACGCTGATAGTTCCCCTTTTGAAACAATGCGTGTAGTAACAAATAATGCGGCGGGACGTAATACGTTAATTGAATTAAGCAACAATGTATACTCATCAGGCATAGATGTCCAAGCAATAAATGAAAATACGTATATGAATTTTTATAATCAAAATACAAGAGGAGGGCAAAACAATACAGATACCCGTATAAGTTATACCAGTGCAACAGACCAATTTTTGTTAAAAAATGGCGACACGTCTATATTGTTAGACGATACAAATAAAGCCGTTTCTATTGATATCGGTGGGAACTCTGTAATAGATATTAGTAGCACGGCAATAGGGTTGAACCGTCACTTGTTATTGGGAGGTGGGAAAACATCTACCAGTGTATTTGATGAAAGTTTACTAATTATGGATACATCTGGCGGTGGAAGTTCCTTTTTAGAAAGCTATTTTCCAGATTCTTCGAGTAATTATAAAATGGGGTACGGACTCACAACAGTTGCAGATGAATATGATGGAAGTTCAAATATAATGATCAACATGGTAAGTGTGAATGAAACCAATGATATAAAAGGATTAGCTATTGGTGGAGGTGTTCACCCAACCCAACGGACCAAATCAGTAGGTTTTATTGGATTACATCATGAAAGTAGTTCAACTACGGACACTTCATTCGTTCCAACAGGTATTATTATGGAAGGGAACAATAGTGGATACAACCGCACAACATTAGGCATTAATACAATGACCCCTAAAATAAATGACTATACACTGGATATAAATGGGACGACACGAATAGGACACGGGGAAACACATATTCGTTACATTACTTCAAACCAAATATACAGTATAGCATTTTCAAAAGAAGACCACTTGTTTGGTGCGGCAACTGGAAGTGCAGATTCTATATCTAACACGCAGAGTCAACAGTCCGTATATAGTTACTATGTGTATGTTACAAATGATGGAGGGCAAAATTGGAGTAAAAAACTAATAGTTTCGAATTCGCAATCTTCGGATAAACTTGAAGTGTATGTATCTGGAAGCAATAATATATATATTATTACAGGGTCAGATTCATTGAATAAACAATATCACTATTCTACTGATGGTGGAGATAATTTCAACATTCATACACTATCTACATTACTAAATGGAAGCGACATGGGTAAATTGTTTGTGTATACAGAAACTACGACAACAGATAATTATGCAATTATAAGTAATGATGAACCAACTTTGGCAGGGGATGTAAGTTTAAATTATTTTAAACAAGGTAGTATAAGTACCACATTTAATACGTTGTTAGTTCAAGGTATAAATGAAATAGTGGATATTCATGGTTCTGGTAACATAATTTATGCACTTGGGACATCAACAATTGTACGTTTACAACTAAGTACGACCCCAACACTTGATTTATCAGTACTTGATACATTTAACATATCGAATGGCGGCAGCGCTGATTATGCTTCACTCTATGTATATGATATAAGTAATGTATTAGCGGTCGGAAACAATGGATGTATAGCATTTACATTAGATGGAAATAACTGGACAACCGCAACAAGCAATATAGGTAATTTGTATAATGCCCATATGGTTGGCTCGAATAAAGCAGTTTCATTGTACAATAATGGAGGCAATATAGGAATCGCTTATTCAGATGTAAGTTTAGGGATTTGGCAAGTAATGAATGATGAAATGTTAAATAAAAATGGAGTTCATAACATGCTAACAGATCATATAAATACGAATACACTATTGTCTACTTCAAGTTCAAAGCATTTTTCTATTTCAAGCACATTAATAGAATATGACAACCAACCTACACAGGCAAGCAGTATATTGTATTATAATTATTACCCTACCTTATTAGATAATATAAATCATTCAGTATTGGATATTTCAGGTTCTATTTCTATTGGTGGTAGTATTTTACCAGATAATCCAGGTAAGTATGATTTAGGAACAGAAGCCACTCCATTCAATAACGTATTTTTGAGACAAGTTACAGTGGTACCTGCAGATGACCAAGCATCTACAGTATCAAGTTTTTTATCATTGAATGACCAAGGTGTATTAGATATGTCTGGTGATTTGTCAATGAATGGAAACATTGTAATATCGAATGGGGGGGATTTGTTAATGGATGGAAACATTGTAATATCGAATGGGGGGGATTTGTCAATGAATGGAAACATTGTAATGTCGGATGGTGGTAACATTGTAATGTCGAATGGGGTGAATATCATACAATTCTGAGTGTTTTTTTAGGAATTTTTTAAATTGGATAGATTGTTTATATGAGTCTTTGGTTAAGCAATAAACAAAATTCCAATACATTTAATCGGTCATATTTCAAAGATTTTGTAGATGTAAGTGGTGATGTTATCACCCGGAATAATTGTAAAATAATGTTGTATGGGTCAGACCCAACCCAGTCATTTCCGGAATTCACTATTGGTCCAAAAGAATTTTCTTTTCATTACGACATTACAAATAGTGTAATAGATGTGAGCACAAACAAATTAATATTTATAAAGGATCTTACACAAGATGTTGAAAGTACATTAAATAGCCTATTATATAAAACATCCCATATAGAAGGTAATGCAGAACAATTTGTAATTACAGTCGACAGTTCATTCAATAATGATTTATATGTAGGGGGGGATATGTCTTTAAATAAAAATCTTGCCGTGTATGGAAACACACAATTAGTCGGGAAGTTACATGTAAATGACTCTGTAACGTTTTCAGGAAACGTTGATATGTCATACCAAAACATAGATGTATCAAAAATACTTGTAAATACAATTGATGCTACGGGGGAAATCAATCAATTTAATTAATCAGGTTAGTGTCAGTATTGTGAATTTAAATACATAAAAAAAAAAAGATTGTGAAAAAATGTCGTAAATAGTCTTATTTAGAAAAAAATAGTTCAATAAAATGTATATTAAATATACAAACATTGTATATACATATACAATGTCTGGTATAGGGACATGGTTAGAAACGCAGAAGGCGAATAAGTTTTTTGATACTTATGTAAAAGGTTTTGTTGATGTAAGTGGTGGATACTTACTGCTTCGTAAAGGTGATTTGTATGTACAAAATGGTGATATTTCACTCAACGGCGAATTGAAGGTTTCTGGTGATGCATCATTAAACAGTAACCTTAGTGTTGACGGGGATGCGTCATTCAATGCTAAATTATACGTGGCGGACAAGCTGAGTGTAGACGGAGAAACAGAGTTAGAAAATAGATTAACAATATCTGGTGATATTTTACCGAAAGACACTAATACACACAATATCGGTTCTGATTCTAACAGATTTGATACTATTTATGGTAAGACTTTGAATATTGCAAACAATAGTATAGTTTTTACTGACGATAACAACAATAATACTATAATGTCAGTTTCTGGTAATGAACTTAGTTACACAAATGGTACTACCGACAGTAGCTTTGTAATGCTTACAGAGAACAGAGTAGGAATTAATAAAAAGAGCGAAGACGCGGATGTTACATTAGATGTTAGTGGGACAGTAGCAGTGTCAGGTGATGTGTCAATGAATAGCAGTGCTTTCATTGATGGTGATTTATCCTTAAACGGACGTTTAACTACT